>Ga0181390_1001085_pt1 | contig 12203 bp, 17 predicted proteins | sample 13SPOviralmetaG_FD_130085 | JGI IMG/M metagenome (GOLD analysis project Ga0181390, IMG submission 130085) | Marine viral communities from the oligotrophic San Pedro Time Series (SPOT) site, San Pedro Channel, CA, USA - 13 SPOT_SRF_2010-07-21 | ecosystem: Environmental > Aquatic > Marine > Strait...
TCCAATCCGTAAATTTATTACGGTCCATCAAATCATGCAGGCTATGGCACCAAACGCCTGGATTAGATGCTTTAAAATCTTTGTCGTCGATTTTAACCATTGTATTATAGTTCCACTGTTTAACATAAGGTACTACAACACGAATCTGTGGGATAAAGTTTTCATACTCTATTAGTCCGCCGTCTAAGAACCATTCTAAGTTAATAGTACTCGGAATGTCTAGACTACAAAGAATACCTTCTTTTACATAAGCCTTGATTGCTAAGTCCCAATCTTCAAACTCGTCTGCGGTCTTAGGATTATACGAATGATTAGCACCAAAGAAGATATGTTCGCACTGTTCTTCTTTGTAATATTTCATTACTTCGTTATAGTCTTGGATACCAGTAACAAACAACGTCTTCATACCAAACGCAGGAGTCTTTTCAACTTCTACGCCTGTGAAGAATGTAATACTGTCTGCTGTGCCTGTTTCGTAATCACGTTTCATTGTAGTTCCTTGAGTTCTTCTTCGAGCCTGTGTATTTCATCTTTGAGCCAAAGTTTTGCAGTTTTTTTACGATTAATTAAATCGTCTCGCTCCCAATGGTCATACATCTCTTTAATTTCTAAATCTAAAGATCGGTGTCTAGTATATAACTCAGTTAAATGTACTTCGATTTTATCTTTACGTTCATTGTAATTGCTCATCTGTTAGTTCCTCTAACTTGGTTTCGTCTAAAGTATTTTCTTCTTCTTTTGTTTCTTCAACTTCAAATAAATTATCAAAGAATGTACTTGCATTTACAGTCTTTTTACCAATAGCACCTCTAGTACCTGGAATAGCCATCCAAAACTTAGAGTATTTGTCGATAGTTGCTAATGACTCTTCTTTTGTTGTCTTTGAAAATATTTCTTCTACAACATCTCTAAACAGTACTCTGTCAAACTGTTCTTGCACAAGCATCTTGGGAATAATACCTGCGTCATACTGTCTGTTTGCTTCTTGTACTGCATTAATGTGACTCCATACATTATGACCCATTTGAATGGCATAACTAAATGAATCCCAACTTGTTGAGTCTTTCTTGCGTACAATAGGATTACCTTCAGTATCTAACACAGGTTGATCATTCTTATCAAGCTCAACTTCTCCGGCATTAACTTTAGGCACACCAATCTTGTTTCGGTCTCCTTTTGCATATATGCATACATCATTTACTAGCAATCCATCGGTTAATGGTGAATCTTCAAAGTTCTTAAAGATACCATCTTGTGTTGTAGCATCTTTAAATGTTCTAGTATCTGTTGCATATTTTAGTTCATCGACACTCGGAACCATTCGATATGTCCATTTGCCTCTATCAGGAGTTTCGTTTTGAATATAAACTTGACCATTAGCAGTAGCAAGAAAAGGAGAAGCACAATCAAATGTAATCATAAAATTTGGGTTATAGTACTTGCGTACAGCTCTTTGTACGTCTGTTAGTAACGTAGCCCATTCTAGTTTGCTAGTTCCTAAGAAGTGCATTACATCGTGTAAGCCTTGCTTTAATAAGCCATCATAGTGTAGAGTAACAATGCGTTTGAGTGCAAGATGTACATCGCACATATTCTGGCCACCCATTGACCAACCATTAAAATGATTGTCAGGATACTTAGCAGGATCACAGTAGTCTTTCATTTGCTCGTACCAGTCATCAGCGTCTGCATGATTCTCACCTTGCAAAACGTTAAGGAACTTACAAGCACCTGTTCTATGCTTCATCCAATAGTCGTTGTTAATGCGTGTTGCTTTAACTGCTTCATCGTATGTACTAATGCCAGTAGCTTTTGCACCTGCTGGCGAACGTGCAACCCACGCTGGAATATCGAGGATCATACCATAGTCCATGTAAGCATCCATCCAACGTAGGACACCGTCACGTTTTGCTTGTGCTTTAGGACAGTTAGGATCTTTCCAATCACCTTCCCACACGCCTTTACCAATTTGGAAGCCGCCTGAGTCGCCTAGCAACCAGGTATTTTCTCTATCTCTGTTACGCACCATATCTTCTTTAGGTACAATTTTAGTTGTGTCTAAGTCAGCGTGTCCTGCAGAATACAGTGTCCATTTGTAAGTAAATTCGCCTTCTTGGGCATTAAGATAGTTTAAACTTTCAACACCGTTACTAAAGTTCGATGGGATTCTATCTTTCGGAACATATTCATCGAACCGCTGTTTGCCCACGTAAGTAGCGTAAAAGCCACTTAGCGCAGGCAAAAAGTATGCATAGTCGTTTTGTGTTGTAGTTAAATCTTTGTTCATTACTTACTCTGAGCTGGAAGAATATAATCGTATTTTGCCATACCGCTATCTACACTAATCTGCATAGCACCTTGATCGGAAATACTCATAGTAATATCACCACTCAAGTTTAAGATACTTTGTACTTGAGAAACTGGCCAACTCCAAGTATGTGCAAGTGTGCCTTCAACCGCAGTTTCAAATACAAAAGAACCTGCGTGTGTTGATGCATCACCAAAACTAAACACAAGATCTGTAACGCCGCCTGTGTCTTTTGTGCTTACATTAAATGTAGGCTCTTCTGAATGTGCTGCACTTTGTAGTTTCATGCGTGTAATTGCTGCTAAACTAGGCTTAAAAGTTACATTCCAACTTGCACCTTTGAACTTTACAGTTTTTAGTTTTTCTTCAATGATTGCTTTATTCATAAAGCGATAATCGTTTCGGAAGTCACCCGCTGTATTCTCAAAGTGTATGTGTGTTGGAACAGTTTCGCCATTGCGCTCTGCTTGTACTACATCAATCTTTGCATCTTTCTGATACTCTGGATTTTTCAAATGTAAGTTTAGTTTGTCTAAGTTAGGCATACCAAATGTACCATCAAATTCACCTACTGGTGAATGTGTTGATGCACTTAAAATAACACTACGATCTTCTGCCATTGAGTCGATCTGTGTGTCACTTTCTGCTGTTACCTTAACTAAGCTAAGAAAGCCTAGTGCGTGTGTATGTGCTACAATGTCTTGTAGGATATCTTTCATATTGTTTCTCCGTTATGTATCTTTATTATATTACCTAAATTGCCTTTAGTCAAGAACTTTTCTACTGTGTATTTAGGTTCAAAGCCTAAGCCTCGCATTCTTTCCATATTGGCACTAGTCCAATTTCGTTCTCCTGGGGTATTTAGACGCACCGGTAAGTCTGGTGCTAAGTCTTGGATCCTAATAGGATGCCCCGTACCAATGTCAATTGTACCATTTATATGTTGTTTTTCGATTAGTATTTCTATTGCATCTAACATATCTTCTAAATGAATGAAATCTCTATAGTGTCTAGTCACATAGTCTAGTGTGCCGTTGCGTAGTTTGTTAAAGAACATGTTTTCTCTCGGACAACTATCCGAATACACTGTGTGAAAGCGCATACCTAGTGTATCTGGATAACGTGCGGCAAGTTCTTCCATCATATACTTACTCGCTGCATAAGGGTTCAAATCGGGCTCGTAAGCACTCGAACTACTTGCATATAGTATGCGTGTATCAGGATAGCGTTCGAACAGTCGTCTAGATGCTTCTACATTATTATTCCAATATCCTGCAGGATCAGCAAAACTTTCACGTACTCCGCTCAAGCCAGCCAGGTGAATAATTAAATCAAATTCTTCTCTAAAGTCGCAATGTAATAAATTTTGGTCTGCACCGTCTTTTAAATCAAATCCAATTACTTGATTATTTTTTCGAAGTCGTTCTAATAATGCACTACCAATAAATCCTCTATGTCCGGTTAGCAATATTTTCATTTAATACTCTCCATGTATCTTTCCAATCCTTTACTTGGCAATTGATACCGTTTTTATTTGCTTTCTTTAAAGGAAAGTCGTTGCCACCTTCTTCCATTTTATCACCATAGAAAAAGATCTTATCGGATTTATCAAAGTCGGATAATATTTGACTTTTATTACTATATGACGGTCCGATGTCTATTCCTGTTTCACCACCGACTGTGGCACTTATTTCAGGAAAATCTAAATTAATTTGGAAAGCAATACTTTCACGCTCTCTAAATTCTAAGTCATGTTTTATATAAAGTTTGCGTTCATCCATTGTAGCATTACGTCCTACAATACTAAAGTTAATCATGCCCGGACGCTCTTCAATATGATTTCCTGTACGCAACGGAAATGGACTGGCTTGCAACCAACCATTTAATAAACTATAAAGTTCTTTCGGAGCCTTCCAATCGCTTGTGCGAACGTTAATACATTTTTCATATACATCAGCACCACTACAGTTATAAATTCTTTTTACACTCATGCAAACATCAGTACCAACTTGTTCTAATGTTTTTGCATAGTCGCTTCCAGTAACTAGATAAACGTCATTGGATCCACAAAAGTCGATAAACCATTTCTCAAATTCAGGATCAATAGTTTGCCTACTAGGCGTTAGTGTTCCATCAACGTCAAAAATAAATTTATTCATTTCTTCTTTTTCTTTGATCCAAATGTATATTCGATGTTTTCAGTAACAGCGCCTGACTCGCAAACAGTAACTTCATTTTTTAACAACCACTGTTTGACTAATTCTTTATCTTGTATTTCTTGTGAGCTAATCTCATTATTGTCGTTCATTGCTTTTTCTCTTTCTCTGCCACTCGCTTACGCAAGTCGCTTGACGAGAATCGATGTTCTCGTTTGTTAAAGTATAGTTCAATTCCTCTTTTAGCACAGATTGCTCTGCCAGTGAAGGTCTTGTCTCTATATTCCTCTCCTAATATTCTAACATCTATTTCGTACATTGTCAAGATATCTTCTAGATCTTTTTCGGTATTATAAGGAATAATTTCATCAATATACTTAACTGCTTTGAGCTGTGTGTAACGCTCCACAACAGTTTGTATAGGAGCGTTCTTTTCTACTCTATCTATACTTGGATCCATTTGTAATCCGCATATAAGATAATCGCATTGTTCTTTTGCTTCACGCAACATTTGTATATGTCCGGCATGTAGTAAATCAAATGTTGAACAAGTAAATCCTACTTTCATTGTTGTACCCTTTGTGTATTAAAGCTTATTACATATCGTTCGCTTGAATAGTTTATTAATGTTTCATGTTCTAGCCAGCTTGGAAACAAATATAATGTATTTTGTTTAGCTGGAAACTCTGCAAAATAAGTATTAAGATAGTTTTGTTCGTGAAAAATTTCATTCATCCTATATGGTTTTAATGGACTGTGAAATCTTATATCAGCACTACCTTGTTCTGCGTGTGGATAAAATGCAGCACTACAAACACTTCCTTCGTGCCTGTGAGAACCTATTTTGCCACCTTTCATATAAACATTATACCAGCTTTGTATTATATCTAAATCACCCATGCACATATTTCCAGCATATTCATTTACGCATCTTTGAAATACTTCTTTTAAATCTGCAAATCCATCAACATCTAATATGTGTTTATCTGCGCCATGTGAGCTATATCCATTATCAATAACACCGTGATCTACTGCTTGAACGTCTTTATTTGCATCGATTAGATCTTTTATACCCTTGACACATTCTTCAGCTGATAAATCAAATTCCATAATTGCTGTAGGAAATAAATGATGTAACATTCTATTCTCCGAAGTCAAACAAGTTATGGAATGTTGTATGTTGCTTAGTATCTTCTAGTGGATAGTTTAGCACACCAATCAAGTTGTCTAATTTATTATCAATGATAGTTTCTGCCATTGCTGCATCATCAAACGGAAGTTCTTTAAACCATTCTGGAATACGTAGTTCGTCTGTAGGATACGCAACACTTGTATAACCTAGCGGATTCTGCTTGAGCTTACAAACAATAACCTTCATACCATCTACAATCTCTTGCGAGTACTTGTCGCTGTTCATACGCTTGAGTGTATTCCAATTAAGACTTGCTCTTACGTGTCCAGGCATATTTGCTTTGCCTTGCTTTTCTTCTAAGCGTCTGTAGTGTCCAACTTTGTTTGCACGTTTGGGCGACCCTTTTTCAAAGCCAGGCCGTTGTTCAAACTCTTTACGGAATTCTGTAATACGATCTAGTACTTCTTTTTGACTTGCATCTGTAAGTACCATTTCAAGTAATTCTTTTAAGAAGTCCTGCATAAACACCGGAGTATCTGATCTACGCAAGTCCAAGCCCATTGCTTTAATCTTACCTGGCTTACCTTCACCGTCTGTTCTAAAGCCTTCAATGTCATTAACTAATGCTGCATAACGTTTCTTTGTGATATACAAGCCGCTACGTGCTACAATTTCTCTAGCTGCTGCAATAACATCACTGCGTGACTTCGGGCAATGAAATGCTTTGACCATAAAGTCTGGGAACGTAGTGTTTGCCTGTTCGCATATTTGATCATACAATGTAATACATTTTTCAACTGACCACTCAATATTACCAGATTCGATATCATCTTTTAGTACTGGCCAAGCACTAAAATAGCAAGAGTCAGTATCGCCGTAAATCATTGCTTTGCCTATGTGATCGTATTCACCTGTAATAACTCTATTAACTTCTGCTGACATGTGCTTAACAATCTGTCTGCCAGTAAGTGTAGTTGATTGTCCGATACGTTTATCATAAAAACGACACCCGGGATTAAGAATAGCACCATACAAACTGTTCAAGTTAATCTTCTTAACTAGCTGTCGTTTATCCCAGTATTCGATCTCTGCGGCATTTTCTGCTTCTTTTGCCTTCTTCAACATCTTCTGCATGTCTTTACGTTCTGCATACCAACGCTTTAGTAGTCCAGGAATAACACCTTCAAATTCTGTTGTAAAAATAGTACCGTTAGCACTAAGCATCCAAGGCATGTGACTATCAAAAATTAGTTGATGTATTTCTGCACCACTTAGTACATCACTGCGTCCGTCTTCCCAGTCGATAGTTAATGAAATATCTTTGCGTTGTTCCATTACAGCTTCGTATTCTTCTGTTGCAAAACGTCCTTCCCAACTACCAGCAAAGCTTTTCTTCTTTAGTCCCATATCTTCTGTAACACGATTATCTGATATCTCAGGACGTATTTGTCCTACAATAGTTTCCGGAGCCATATTCAATGCACGAATCACACTTGGATATAGTGAGTTCAAATCCATCGAACCGATCCACTTGTGCAAGCCCTTCTTTGGAAACGCAACATAAGCACCTGCCGCTTGTGTGTTTTCTGTATCATCACGCTTAGGACGATTAGGCACTTGTAGTCCTCTATTGTGTGCTTCATTAACAATGCCTTGCTCTGTAACAGCAACAGCACCCATTGTTGTTTGTAGTAACACAGTATTTTCGTGTGCAACGGTATTACTTAGGTCAATAAAGCGTAGTTTCTTATCCAGTTTATCTAGTAGTGCAACGTCTTGTCTGTTGTATTCGATAAACGTTTCAAAGTCGTTGTTGTATAGTTGATCTAGTGTGCCTTCATAAACTGTTTTCTTTTCTCCGACTTCGAGTTCGCCGATAGCATCTAGTCTATAAGTGTGTCTTTCTTCGTAAGTATATTTTCTATAAAGTTCGAGACTGTCAAGATGTACTCTTCCGACAAAATCATAAGTCTCAGACATTTTTCCATACTTTTCATACTCTCGCTTTTTAGGCTTCTGGCCCCAAAGACAAAAGCGTCTTATATCGTCGCTACTTAATACACGTTTAATTCTATTTACTGTGTATGGAACATCATAACCTTCACTGTTCCATCCACTGTGGATATCAGCATCTTCAAGTAAGTCTAGGAATACTTGTAGCATTTCACGTTCGCCGTTGCCTTCGTTATCGTTTGGAAATAATATACAACTGTCGCCCCAGCGCTTTTTACACATCGCTTCAGCTTCTTCCATAGGCAACCCTTTAGGCGGAACAGCAAGTGTTATAAGAGTACTATCTAACCATTGTAAGCATACAGTGATAGCAGTAATAGGCATAAACGGATCTTCAACAGGAGCAAAGCCACGCTCTGGATCAAAGTCCGTCTCAATATCCCAAAACAAAATGTTTAGCTTTGGTGCGTCTTGATTAAGATAGTTTTCACTTAGACACTGAAAGATAGGATTAATATCTTTTTCAAATAAGTTTTTGTCTTTATTAATTGCAACTTCTTTACGGAAGTCTTTAGTGTTCTTACACACAATACGACTCAGAGGATCACCAAATACACTTTTGTACTTGCCTCGAGGATCCTCATAATAAAATGTGTATTTTGCTTGATATTCATGGAAATGTCGCTTTCCATCTTTGCGTTCGACTACTCGAATAATATCTTGGTCGCGATCAAACATCGCATCTACGTATGGCATTCAATTCTCCTGTTGTTTGTGGCCAACTAACCTTCTACATGCTCGTAAGTGAGCGACTCTATATTATATATTATAGTATGAATAATTGCACCATGGCAATTGAATTCATTACTACGAACCATAATGTTAATACAATAGCAAATCCTGCTTTGCGGATCCACGTACTAATTACACCAAGAATACTTCCTACTAGATACATAGGAATAAAGATCTTAGTTGCAGGATCTAGCACAGTATATGTTAATACTGCACTAGCACCTATCAGCATTACAGCTTCAATTAATTCGCAATAAAATGCAAACGGTGATAGTTTATAACTATCTTTAAAAAAGTTAATTATTGCTCTCACTTGTCGTAACCGACAGTTGCAACAATAGTTTCAAGGTCTTCAAACTCGTCTTGATGTCTATCCCAATCACCTTTTTGTGCTACTTTAATTGCTTTGTTAATAAGACTTGGCTTTACATTAAGTTCTTCTGCTACTGCTTTAACAGTGTCTTTAAGCCCTGCGTTTAGATCTTCAATCTCTTGTAGTACTGTTACGCCTTCTTTAACTAGTCGTTCTAGTTTTGCTTTTTCTTCTTGGCCATAAACTCTATCGCTCATTTTCTTCTCCGTTAGTCTGTTAAATTAAATGCTAAAGTTGCTCTAATAGCACCTTCTTTACTTGGTTGTACTTCATGCTTTATATAGCTTGGAAACAATATAAGCATACCTGCAACAGGCTTTAAGTGTATTTTTGAAGATACGTATTTTGAATCTCCGTGTTTAGTTACAAATTCGTGTATAGGGTCTGGATTATGAAATACAAACTGTCCTGCTGCATCATTTGCTTGAATCCAATATACTCCGCTTATTCCACTCACGCCGTGAGCATGTAATTCATGATGCTGTCCTGTTTCTCTATAATCCTGTGTCCAGTAACCTAAACTATCTTTTTTTATAGTAATACCTGTTTGTTCTACATATAAATCAATAGCATTTAATATTAGATTATATAACTCAGGTAACTCTTCTAATTTAAAATCTTTTTGTTTATCAAAAAAATCACTATATTGTGAATCGTTCTGTGGCAATAAATTTTGTTTTGATTTATAATATGATTGCGTACCTTGCATTATAGACTCGGGTACTCTATATGTTAGTACCGGAGTAGGAAAAAGATCAACAATATTCATATCAGTCATAGAAATACCTTTGCTATTGTCTTATTATATAATGTATTTAGGTAAAAGTCAAGTAGAAAATACTTTTTTATTGTCAAATGCACGAGCCCAACCAAAGAATTGCGCCTTATAATCTGAATGGTCATCGGAGCTTAGATTTTCCCATTCGTCTTTGCGCTTCCATAGTTTAACAGCACCTTCGTACCAGTCTGTATTATCAATAATATTTTCAAGACGTTCTTTTGCATCGTACGCTTCTTCTGCATTATCAAAGTCTTGTTCGATATGTATTACTTCCATAACAATCTCGTGTGTTACAAAGTCTAAACTAAAGTCAATACCCCATTTAGGTTTGATATTTAATAGTTTCTTTAGTATAGGACGATTTACACATACTTCTTCTAACTGCTCTCTTGCTTCTTCAGCAAATGCATAACGTGTTAGTAGCATACAATGGTCTAGGACTAAATGCTGTTCGCTTGCTTCCATATCGTAATACCACTCTTGTACTGGAGCAATATGAAATTGTATTTCTCTATTAAGTTCTATGCCGTTTGCTGTATAATGTAAATGTTCTAAAGGTGTCGGAACTTCGTATCCGTCTTTGTCAAAGTCTTTAAGTGGAAGTGTTTCGACTAAGTGTCGTTCTATTGGTTTTGTAAGATATGGATAAGAAGTAAATTCTGGTTTAAGATTTATTAAGTTCATTTAGTGCTGCCCAAAGTCTATCTTTAATTTTGGTATTTTCTGATTCTGCTACAGATTCTTCAGCTTGTATTCTTTTCATAGCAGTCATAACACGTTGTGTTTCTTGCGGATCCATTGCCATTAGTTTTTGAAATGCTTCACTTAGTGCTGCATCGTGGGTTCTCAAACTAACACCTTTTCCTGATTTCACATTATTAACGGCTTGCGCAAACATACTAGGGTTACTAACACCTATCATCTTGCCTAACTGTTGTCCTGACATACTACCTTTGAGTTTTCTTTCTGGATCAGATTTATTAGATGCTTTTTTATTCGGCGCGGACTTTTTAGGATCGCCACCAAATGCATCTGTAGTATTATAATTAGAAAACCCTTGCTGTATAGAATCATAAGGACCTTCATCAAGATCTGCTTCGCCTACTAGTTTATCTTTTAGTGGATGCTTAGTTCTACCAGGCTTTGCACTAGGCATAGGGTCTTTGCCTTTTGCTTGTCCTGCTGACCCCATCTTTTGCTTTTCATCTATACGAATACCGGCAAGTGCAGCAAAGTCTGCTACGCTATCGATGCCTAATGGCATACTACCTTGTGGAACATCTACACTTTCAGCTACATAATCTTTAGTTGGAGGAACATCTGCTCCGCCACCGTTTGCCTGTGCTGCTAACTTACGTAAATCTTCAGCAGGATCACTGGGATCTATTTCAAATAGTTTATGTTGTAGTGCGTTAAAATCCATTTTATATCCTTTTGGCATCCATTAGTTTTAATGCTTCGTCAATATATAGTGCAAGTTCGAAGTCTAGCTGTGTAAGTCCGCCGACATCGTGTGTATATACCATCATAGTAACTTCGTTGTAAAAGAAACCTATGTCAGCAAAGTGATCTAGTTTAATTTGAGGCTTTTCCATAACCGTAAAGAATTTTAGCGCCTGATTATAATCATCGAACGCTACTTTCTTGTATAGATATTTCCCTTTGCGAATTTCCCAATCAGGAGCAAACTTTTTACGAATTGGTTCGGCTTGTTCAATATCTAGCTTTGTCATTGCTATCTTACTTTTTTGTTTTTTCAGCTAGTTTATAACGTAGATGTGATTTATATTCATCTTTTGCACTTTCGGCATGCATTGCTGCCATATGCTTCTTGTACTTTTTAGTGCCTTTTTTGTGCGGGCTCTTGCCTTCACTCACAGCATTACAGTTACAGTGTTCGCAACTTGGTTTGCAAGTACAATCTTCTGCTTTAACATCTGAACCACAGCATTTGTCTGAACAATGTGTATCTTTTGCTTCATTTACTGATTCAACAAATACAGATACCATGTCGTCGCCATTGCGTAGTCCGCCTTTTTTGACTTTTACATTTTCTTTGCCGTACTTTTTTGTTGCTTCTGCTGAAGACATCGAAGTTTGTTTCCAACGCTTCTCTGATTCTGTTACTTCTTCTTCGCCAAATTTCATTTCGTAGTCTAAACTATGATAGACTGATCCGATATAGTCGGCTGCTTTTGTAATTTTAGATTGTTGCCAACCCTCGATACCTTCGGCTTCTGAAACGCCTTTTAGCATATCGTGTAGTTTGATAGCGTACTTTGCAATTTTATATAGATCTGCACGTGCCATTTGTACTTCATGATCACGTTCAGCCATATCAGCAAGTTCGCCTAGTCCTTCTTGAACTTTTTTATTAGACATTGAATTACTCCATAATACGTATTGTATGTATTTATGCTTTTTTGTTTTTTGATTTCTTTTTCTTGCCCATGATGTTTTTATCAACATCAAGTGCGTTTTTAACAGTTCCGTCTTTGTTTTTCATTTGACGACTAACTGTTCCGCCTATTGGCGTTGCTACTGCGGCCACAGCGCCTGCTGTTGTTTCGCATAATTCATTTATTTTCATTGTACTGTCTCCAATAGGCATTACGTTCATTAGTAGTAGCCATACGTGCTTCGTGTTCTTTGTACTTTTCTAAGTAGTGTTTAAGTTCCGCTTCTGTCATTAAGTATATCTTTCATCA
>Ga0181390_1001088_pt1 | contig 12154 bp, 1 predicted proteins | sample 13SPOviralmetaG_FD_130085 | JGI IMG/M metagenome (GOLD analysis project Ga0181390, IMG submission 130085) | Marine viral communities from the oligotrophic San Pedro Time Series (SPOT) site, San Pedro Channel, CA, USA - 13 SPOT_SRF_2010-07-21 | ecosystem: Environmental > Aquatic > Marine > Strait...
TCTGCTACAGTATTCGTTCCAAATTTATTAAAAATACTCATATTATATTACTATCATTAAGGTTCCACAATTTACATTGTTTGTTGAACTATCATTTTTACTTCCTGAAACCCACACTGAACCCGTAGGTAATCCTGTTGGGGTTGTAGGTAAATTACTTAATTGTAATGAACCAAATGAGGCTGTTGTAACATGACTACCACTTATATTACCCGCAAATTGTATATGACCAGAAGCAGTAATAGATGAAGATAATGTTAATGAATTGTAAGGAGTAGGAGTCCCAAATGGCCCATAAGTTTGTGGTTGAATTACATCAACACGTAAAGTACCAGTAGATCTAATATCACCCCCTACATCTAAAGTGTATGAAGGAATACCAGTTACTACATTAATTGCTACTTTATCGTCCTTTATTGAGAAGGGTGGAGATACATCTTGAGTTAAATAACTACCACTACCGATTACAAAAGTATTTCTATTAGCATCTATACCTACTGAATAATGAGAACCATTGTTTGTAGATTCAAATTTTATATATGAATCTGCGTTACCTCCTACGTTTGTATTTTTTAAATGAAGAATTGGGTTTGTATCTGTAGCTAAATATGCGGATTCATCATCATAAAAGTAAGCTCGTTTTGAGTATAAATTATTACTTGCACTTATATTACCTGAGGCTGTTATATGACTGTCAGAAATTAAACTACTACCACTTATATAATGAGTTGAGTTTAAATTTTCGGTAAATTCAATTCTATTTGATGCAAATGTAGCTATGCTTTCATTGTTACCTTTAAGTACTATTGTATCTGAAGCAAAATATAGTCCTGTATTTGCATCATCTACATGACCTACTAATTGATCTACCTCTAATGTATTAGCTGTAATTGTACCACTTGCACTTATATTACCTGAGGCTGTTATGTTTGTAGTAGTAATATAATCATCAACTTTTAAGTGACCATAAGTTCTAGTTTCACCACTTTCACTTACAGAAAATAATCTATTACCTAATCCTGGTACACCACCACCTTGTGCTTCAACTATAAATTTAGCATTAGGAACTATTTCAGAATGATCTAACATTAATTTAAAGCTACCAGATCCTTTAACTTCTATACCTGCCATTCCGCTTTCAGCACCATTTGCATCTGAGTTTTCAGCTCTAAAAACAGTAGAAGCAAACCCACCTGGTCTTCCGGATACTGCTACAAAACCACGATTTCCATCTCCCGTGGATGATGCTAATTGAACAGAACTTTGTTGGCCATCATCATTAGTACCTATATCTAATTTTTTAGCTCTAATAGGTGCAAATTCACTACCTGATTTAAATTCTATTTCTTTTGAAGATTCATTGATAGTCATACTAGCTACTTCTTCTGAACCAGAATAAGCATCACTACTACTATAAAAATGTATAGTACCTTGTTTTATATGTAATGCCTCTATAGGGGCCGCACGGTCACCTAATATTAATTTTTTACCATCAACAGGAACTATTTTATCTGCCTTAATTTTAAGTTCTTTTCCTGCTTTAGGTTTTATTTCTTCATCTAAGAAATCAATACCCCCAATAGAACCCCCATTAGTAATAACAATATCATCACCTGTTATACTACCATCTATTACAATGTCTCCATCTTCATCTATAGTAATAAAATTATCTGCACAAGTGTATGTGTAAGAACAAGTAGTAAATGATCGGGTTACAGGTTGGATTTCACTTATTCCTACAAAATTATTAGGATGATGACTACCCGAAAATTCAATTTTAACATTTTGTGTTAATTGATTTCCATTATTACTATTAAAAGTATTTAAAGATAATGCTTCATTTGTGGATCCTGATAATATTGCAGATGTTGTTACAAAACTACCAGGAAACATAGTAAATTGATTTCCTTGGTTGTTTGTGTACAATGAAATGTATTCAGGATTAAGACTGTCAGCTTCGGGATCTATTGTAGCTCCCCAAAATTTAAACTTTTGTATACCTGCGGGTTGGTGGTTTAAAAATCTAAATCTATAATATCTAAAGGCGAATGTGTTTTGAAAATCCTCTTCATCTCTTTCATATTCAGGATGGGGTGCTGCGAATTGGGTAAAAGGAAGAAACATTGGTATATCATAAAGAAAATATTGATCAATTGCACCCAATGCGTCCTCCTCACCTCCAAAAGCATCCAAAGTAACATAAGAAATACCATCAAGAGATCCTTCAAATAAAGTAGCTTCGGAATCTGGGTAAAAATCTTTATAAAACCTAATAAAATATTTATATACTATAGTTTCGTTACCTTCACCAAAATCATATACTATATTAAAATCACTAGGAGTTGCAATTTGAAATGTTTCTCCATACAAATTACCATAAACAACGGTTGGAAATCCTAATGAAAAAGAAAAATCAAAATCATCGGGATAAAAAGCTAAACTATCAGGATCATCTACAAGTACACCTAAATCACTTGTTAATGTTCCACCAGGTCCAGGATCAGGGAGGTTTAATCCTGATGCGTCTTGACCAAAATAATATGTTACTTCATCTCCATTTGAAAGATTGTCAGAAACATTGTCTCCTTCAAGAGACATTGAATTTGATGAAGTTATTAAACTATTAATTGCCGGGGCAAAATGAATTTGAATTCCTTCTAATAAAACAGGATCTGTAAAATTTATATTAACATAAAATGATTCTGTTTGTATAAAAGTAGTAATTGCAGGTTCTGAAAGACCACCTACTGGAATGCCATAATTAGGGTAAGGACCTTGTGGGTTATATATTCCTGTAGTTCCTAATGTGTTTTGATCAACAGCAATGTATGAGGCTAAATTACCATCTACTAAGGAAGCTGAACTACCACTAGTAAATTCATATTGGTCAGCTGATAATTCTAATGCATTGTCTAAATTAATGTCTGAACCTCTTCTAAGGACTTTTATACTTTCAAATTCATCATAAAGTTCAACTGTTGATGATGGTACTATTGAAGTTATAGTAATAGGACCTGTTGTAATAATACCACCAGGAGGAGGAGTGTATCCAGAAGGAGTAGTACCTACACTAATTGTGTCTGTGTTAAGATTAGTTACATTAGTGGTGTCTACATTTAAATTACTTAAATCTATATTAAATATATCTAAATCGTAAAAGTTTTGTGTAACTGAACTACCATCACCTAAAGTACCCCCTATGTCTAAATCATTTAATGTACTTGTCCAATAAAATTGACCTGATGATGTGTCATAAACGACAAATGGGTCTTTTGAAGTACGTACATCTGAATATGAAAGAGAAGCAAATAAATGACCACTTGCACTTATGGCGTTTGAGGCTGTTATATTTCCAGCACCATTACCAAATACTCTTAAATCTCCTGTTATTTCAACTCCTGGGCTAGTTTCCTGTACTTTTAAACGATCAGTATCATTATACCCTAATATTAAGGTATCACCATCATCATAAATAAATCCATTATCGTCTGAAACTCCCCCAAAATGGATAGCACCCTCACTTGTACCACCTGTTGCTTGTGGAAGTTGTAAAAATTTAGTTAATACAGTATTACTTGAACTTATGTTACCTGAGGATGTTATAGGGGATTGAACCACTATAGAAGAAAGATCGTCATAAAATATAAATTTTGTTGATGAAACATCAAATACATCTATATCATCTACCATTACATTTATACTCGTATTACCTAAAGAAATTTTGGTAGCTGCATTTACCCTAGATTCTACCCCATTAAGGGAAATATGATTTGCTACTGTTATAGGGGATTCTATTCTTAGGTTATCAGTATTAATAACCATTTCATGGGGGGATGTAGTTTCTGTGTGAGTACCTGTTGCTTTTACTGTTATGCTTGCTATTTCAGATTCTTCAGATGGTTGGGATATCCATGTTAGGGTTCCTAAGGATTCATCATCAAGAATACTTGCATCATTTTTATGGAATTTTAATGAAGGAGCTGCATTAGATTTAATTACTACAGGAAGGGAAGAAGTTAATTCACCTGATACTTCTTTCCAATCATTGTCTGCCCCTCCTCCTACACCAAATCCAAATGAATTTGATGAAGTGTAAAAGAACTGACCCGTAGTACTATCGTAAGTAACAATTTTGTCTTTTGAAGCTTCTGTTATATCTTTTATAAATAATTTTCCACTTCCTGATATGTCACCATTTATTAATAATTTTACATTACCTGTGGAGGGGGTAGTAGTTCCTACAGCTAGATAATTACCTACTTGTAGTCTATTATTAATTAAAGTAGAATGACCAGCTTCCCCAATGGTTACATTATGGGATGTGTAAGTTGTTCCCAATCCTATTAAATTACTTTCATTAGCTGTCAGGACTTCTTTTCCATTTCCACTAGAATCAGCACTATGATTTTTTATATGAAATGAATCATGTTCTAAATTAAGAATTTCATTAGTGTTTCCACCATTGTAATTTAAACTAAAGCCAATAGGGTTACTATCTCCATTTTTAAATATAATTCTCCCACTTGTATTAGTTTTATTACTGCCTGTAGTTAAAATTTCTATTCCTGTGTGTTTTCCCCTGTTGTTTGTATTATGTACTAATATAGAATTGTCAACTGTTAAAACTTTATCTGAAATGTATCCTGATTTTCCTATTGAAGAACTATTAGTTGCTTTTAAAGATCCTGTAATTAATACATCTCTTGAAGATGTTAAATAAGTTGATTGAATGTTCCAATCGTCATCTCCACCATTTATTATAGTAGTATTTCCTCCTCCAATACTTCCTGTTGTGTATACTTGTCCTGTGGTGGGGTCTTGAACTAATATGTCATAATTAGTTTTATCAGTTGAAGGTGCATTAAAAAATAAATTACCACTTGCACTTATATTGCCACTTGCACTTATGTTACCACTTGCACTTATATTATTAACATTTATATTACCCGTGTAATTAGATCCACTAGAAAATCTTAATTTATAATGGCTGTAAGCAGTAGTGTTAGAAAAACTAATAGTCCTTGAATTAGAATTTGATGGTTCTTCTAAATGTAATGAAGTGTAATTTGTTCCATTACTTGATCCTAAAATTTCTATTTGTTTGTGACCATACCCCCCAACAAAATCAATTTCAATTTTATTAACATCTATATTAAATCCAAGACGGCTATTTATGTCACAACTTAAATTTAATTCTTGATAATTTCCAACATTTAAATGTTTTAAAGTTGAAAAACTAGTAGGATTTTCTGAGGTGGATTCATCAAATAAATTTATTTTGTCTTCAATAATATAATTGTCTCCAGTATCATTATTTGGTCCTGAAATTGTAGTTAAACTTTCAAAAGCTGATAAGCCAGGAGAATATGATAATGCTATAAAAGGTAAGGGATTATCTTGGTTAGATGTTTGGTAGAATTTTAGTTCGTTTATTCTTATTTGAGAAACATTTTCTCTAACTGAATTGCCAGATGATACTGTAATATTACCTAATATATTTGCGGATCCTGTAAAAGGGAACCCATCTCCTGTGCCACCTGCTTCTGCATTTAATGCATAGCTTGCAGTTAATGCATAACTTGAGGTACCATGTAATGAACCTGTAAATCCACTTGCACTTATAATTCCTGAAGCTGTTATAGATGTAAATGTTCCACTCCCCACATTTATTTCTGATGAAGAGATAATAGTAGTATTTAGAGTATTAGGTGTTATTGTAGTAGATGCCTTTGAGAAAAATTGAATTGATTGAAGTTTTAAGTTCTGAGCTATACTAGATTCAAAATGTTCGTTAAATTTTAATCTATAATATTTGTAAGAAATAGAATTATTAAATACAAAATCTCTTTGAGATACACCATCCTCTTGTAATATTTCTGTAGCTATTGTTGTAAAATCAATGCCATTATTTGATCCTAAAATTTCAACCTGTTTGTGGTTATATATATTAGGTAATGTACCAAAATTTAAATTAACTTTGGTTATAATTGGGTTATAACTTAAAATTGCACCTAAATCATAAGTTATATGTTTATTTTTTTGAGAATAAGATGGTCCTGTAAAAGTAGCAGCGGTGTTTATAACCTCACCATCTATACTTTTATATAAATCACTAGTATTAGCACTTTGTCCTATTAAAGTTGTAGTAATATTTGAATCATCAGATTGGATTACATCTAATTTTATAAGTCCAGCAGTAACTTCTAATGAACCTGTTATAATTGCTTCTCCTTCAAAAGGAAAACCTACTCCTTCTCCTGAAGCCGCAAGAGATGCAGATGTAAATGTGGCTCCTCCTATGTTAATTTCTGAGGCACTAATGTGACCGCTTGCACTTATATTACCTGATGATGTTATATTGCCTACAATGTCAATATTACCACTACCCGATATAGTATGTCCACTTAAATCAAAATTATTTCCTAATTCACCATTAGTTATAGTAGTTATAGTGGGATCAGTGCCTCCTAATGTATTGTTTCCAAATTTTAAATTTCCATCTTGTACATATAGGGAAGGATGATTTTGATCAATTAAAGAATTAACATCCGCACCCAATGGTATGTTTCCAAATTCAATGTAAGGTAAAGTAGTACTATTACCTGAAATTATTAAACCACCTGTAATGTTTGCTGTTATTCCTGTTGTTAGTTGATCGTGGGGGAATCCTGAGCCTCCTCCATTTGTTACTTCCCCAGAAAATATAACACCATTTTGTTTAATAGAACCATTTATGTTAATGTCTCCATCTACATTAACGTCTCCTGACATTGAAACAACTGATGAAGAAATTAATGTTTTTCCTGAAGTGTCTAATGTAATTAATCTAATTTCTGAATCAGAAACGTTAAAAATTCTAAATGCATCTAAGTATAAGTCACTTACTCCTTGATCTGTATAATGACCAAATATACGGGCAGAAAATTCGTCTACTCCTATATTTCCATCTTGTTTTTTGTGGGTAAAATATATAGGATTTTCTTCTTTTAAGAATATAGATGCAGTATTAGAACCTAAAAGTGTAGTGTCAAAAAAGTCCATACCCATAAACATACCTGCTGTAGTTCTAAATTTACCCAAAGTAAATTCACTGGTATTATTAAAACTAAAAGCTCCATCTATGGTAGCATCTCCTTTTATAGTAATATCACCAACTTCGAGAGATGAAGCAGAAACATGATCTTTAAAATAAGAATTAGTTGCATATAAATTTCCTAAACCATTAATGTCGAAAGTACCAAATTCACTTGTAAATTCTAAGTCGTCCTTTGCTACTCCATTAACTAAAACGTTGTCATTTGGGTCTACTAGACCCACAAAACCTACATCATTAAATGCAGAAGAAACTGCTAGTGTAAAAGGAGAAAATCCCCCCTCATCAGGTATGTTAGTGTCAAATCCTAAAGAAAGTTGTTTTCTTTGATTAGGTCCCACATTTTTATCTTCCCAAATGTCTATATGGTTAATGTAATGAGTATATTTAGTATTACTTGAATTATCATTATCAATAAGAATTTGATTTTCATTTCCCCCAAAAGCTTTTAATTTATAATATTTGTATTTTCTATTATCATCGGAGTTGAGGGGCGGTGAAAATTTAGAAGATGTGTAATGTAAAACATGAATGTGGTTGTATACAGCATCGTTATCTGTAGCTACTAATAATTCTTCATCTGAATTGGGTACAAAATTTCGGGACCCAGTAGTTAAATAGTCAGCAGCACCATTTAATGTTGCTATAGCTGCAACCTCAGTTTCATTTCCATAATGGTAAATTTTACTTTTTATAAAAAAACCATTACCATCACCATAAACATAATTAGCTGGAGCTAGGGATACCCCTAAATCATCATGTCTTTTAATTTTTCGTGCATTATCCATTCCAGATTGGTTGAAGACTCCCACCCAATTAACACCATCATTAGAAGCAGACAATTGAATTTCATCTATAAATTTAGAACCTGAATTTGTGGGATCTTTAAATAGTGTAGTGTGAAAATGATGATGGCGTTCATTAGGACCATATGTGTAAGAATATTGGTTTGATGTACCGGGGATGAGTCCATTCTGACCATCACCATACCACAAGCCTATTTTTTCTATTTTAATAGGTTCTGGGTATGACCATTGGTGAAAAGAACATGAATCAGGGTGATAAGGTGCAGTTAGTGCATTACCGCTACCCACAGGATCAGGAATTGAAAACGCCATCATGCTTGATAGGTCAGGATAATCGCGACCATCACTTGAGGTGGCGTATTTAAATATGTTTCCCCCATTAAATCCAGTGAATTTTATAGTACCTACATGTAAGGGATAATTTAAACCTGGGGCCATTCCTATTGTTTTCCCTGCTGAACTGTTAGCTAAACCATTATTAGAATTAATTCTTATAGGTTTTGTTATAGTATTAGCTGATGATGATCCTAAAAATGCAGTAAATGAAGAAGGTCCTATAGAAGAAGAAAATATGAATCCATTTTCAGCACTTAAATTGCGATATTCTAATACATCATTAGAATCTACAGGAATGTGAGTAGTTAAATCATAATGTCCACTTACTTCATCGTGTAATGAATTTGAAACAACTATAATACCACTTCCACCGCCACTTCCCCCACCAGTAGTACTAACACCATCCACAAATAATCCTCCAGTTATAAAAACAGAACCTGTAAATTGATGAGATGATTTTGAAGGATCTGAACCTGAACCAAATACAGTACTTCCTGAAAAAGAAGCATTAGTTGATTCTATAAAATTAAATCCTTGAAATGATAAAGTTCCATCTACATTTAAATTATTTTCTACTTGAATGTTAGATGCAGTTATAGTATGGTTGGGGCCTGATGTTCCTAGTGGTCCGTAATATCTGTATGCTTCAATCCATAATGGATGAGGATGATTAAATAAATTTGGATCATCATTGTTAGGTTGTGATCCAACAAATAAAAATCCTTCTCTATAATCAAATAAAATTCCATTTGTTTCCCCATCTAGCCCACTTGCTATGCTAAATAAATCTACAGGAACTCCGGGGGTCTCAAGTGGATTTTCAAGATTTAATGGTTCTGAAGTAAATGTTTTAAATTGATATCCAGCTCCAAATTTTGTAGGTGAAATAAAGTTTTTTAATATATACTGTTGGTTATCAAAAAGAGGTCCAGGTTGGATTTCTGGAAATGTATGTCCATCACTGTTTGGTAGTAAATCTGGGGTAGTAAAGTAATCATATGTGTCAGATTGGTCTTCTTTAGCATATGCTACATATGATTGGTCAGTTGTTAAAAATATTTTAGTTAGGGGTATAATTATTTTTTCAACATAAGGGTTAGATGTTGTGTCTTCAGATATAGATGAAGAAAAATGACCCTTAATAAGCTTATCTTCGGTTGATAAATTATTATATGTTGACTCATCTATACCTAAACTAGTTGCAGAAGCGGTTACCCACGTTCTAGTTTTTGAGGGTAATACAGCTACATCTGATGCTGCTGTTTTTATGGTGTTTGCTTCAAATATAAATTCATCAGGAAATGTAGGAAAACCTTTACTAAATAATTCAGCATTTAATTTAGCATGTGGGGTTGTTTGTAGTACCCCAAATAAAGCTTTAAAAGCAGCTGATCTTGGTTCTTTTTCATTAAATTGTTCGTTTAGGGTGTCTAAATTTTCTGCCATTTAATTTTATTTTTATTATACATATTTAAACAGGTCTTATACTAATTTGTTTTATAGATCCAGTTTCATGGATACTTCCTGACATTGCTACTCTAACTAATAATACACCTTGTGAGTGAAAAGGAGAGACTCTTCCAAAAGATACATCAAATGTAACTTCCCCATCTGGTAAAGAATTTATATTTGAAGGGAAAGTAGAAAAACCATAGTTAGTACCTATAGGGTTATTGTCTTCCCCCTTTTTATCTGCGGATGTGTCTTTAGTTCCTGTTATACTACCAAATACAGTTCCTGGAAACTGACTACTGTTTGCTGGGGATGGATTGATAGGTCCTGGTATTCTTATAAATATGTTGACATTACCCTTATTAGCAGGTATGTTATTATTATTACTTAAAGGGAAATCATTTTGGCTTATATTTCCTTTTATTGTCATTTTATAGTTCCCAAAATGAAAACCTGTTCCTGCAGATAAAGCTGTGTAATAGAATCGTTGTTGATCTCTGTCGACCTCTGAATAATCTATTAAATTAGGTATGGAACCTGTATATTCTAAAGAAGGATACACTAATTTACCTGTAAATAATTGTTGTAAATCTTTTGTGTTGGTGATATTTTGATTTGAATTATAATTAGCATTTGAAGTAGATGTCCAAAATGTGAAATCACTTGCTCCTAAAGCTGTTAGGCTTAAAGATTGTGATTCTACTATACTAGCGCTTGCCCATCTTCGATCTTCATCAAAGAATGAAGCTGTTTCTTCAGTAGGAGTGAAATAATTTACAGTACTTAGTGAATTTAAATCACTTCCAGATTGTATAAATCTACCTATTGAAGTAGTAAATAAATCACTTTCAATATAGTTATGTGAATCAGTTTTATCTCTTAAATTTTGTGCAACCGTTATATTAAACACTTTTCCTTGTATAGGATCTACATCAGTTGGTATACTATTTGCATTTATTTCTAATTGTAAACTTGCAGTACTTGTGGGTGTTGGTATAAAGTTTACATCTGATTCGCTAAATCTTAATCCTCTTCTTCCATCAGTAGCATTTTTAGTAGTTTGATGTTTTAATCTTCTAAAACCACCACTATTAGAATCATTGTCCAGACCATCTCCTGTGATTTTAAAACCATCACTATTTGCCCTTTTAGTAATAAGAATAGGTTCAGGTGTATTTGCTCCTACACCCCCCTCAAGTGGATAAACATTATTAGCTAAATTATATATGTCATTTAAACTTGCTGTAAAATCAACATCTTTTTTAAAGTAACTTACACCTGACAAACTGTGGGTTGCTTTAGTTCCTGGGGAATCTGTGAAAGTTACTGTTGGATTTGGTTTAAATGATGCAGATTCAATTCCATCATTGTAATACCAATCAAATGTGTTTAAACTTTGAGTATGACCTGGAGATATGTTGTGAATTAATTCTAAGAAATTATACCCATCTCTTACTTTACTGTCTAATTCAATTGAGGCATTAAATGCTTGGAATCCGTTAGGGAAATTATAACCATGAGCAAATATACTTTGTGATACATTATTAAATGGTGCTACTTTTGTGATAATTAATCTACCTTCTGTAAAGCTTGCTGTACCATTAGTTAAAGTATAAACATTATCACCAATTGTAGTATTAGTGTTATAACCCGTTAATGTTTGGTTAGTATTTTTATTACCTGCATTAAAGTTTGATTGTAAATCTATAATAGTTTCTACATTATTATTAATTTTTAATTCTAATGAACCTGAATCACCAAAGTTGTATGCTAAATTAATAGCATTAAACCCACTATTAGTTCCATTATCGTAATTAGTAGTATTATTTAGATGAGTAAATAAAGACATTGAATAATTATATCCTGCTGAAGTACTTGCAAATAGTATTCTTGAAGAAGAAATTACAGTTGTTGGGTTGTCAGGACCTATAGAACCTGAGTAATGGTCAAATGAATTTGATGCTATTAATCCAAAGTAGAATGAATTTTTCATATCTGTTGGATGAGCATCAATATTCATTGATAAATCTCCAGACATTGTTACTGCAGGAGCAGGAATAACAAATATGTCTGTTGTGGTTGTATTAACACCATTACCATCTAATGTATCTGTTACTGTAGTAGTTATGGTTCCTTTTCTTACTGTATTTGCATCATTATCTGAAGAAAATTCGTATGAAGGACGAGTAATTGTTAAACTAGCTGTTGCTGCGCTTGAATTAGCGGTTATATTCCAATAGCTACCAAAATCAATGTATCTATTGTTTGCTGAATGATTAATAGTTAGATGACCATCTTCAAAATTAATATTGCTTTCAGAAGTAAATGTTGGTGGTGTTGTAATTAATGAAGGGAATAATTTAACATTAAATGAATCTGAATCGTATCCTTCCGAATTACCATAATTTACAGGTGGTACAAAATATAATGATTCTGCCTCTCCTAATTTAAATATACTTGATGAAAA
>Ga0181390_1001096_pt1 | contig 12108 bp, 7 predicted proteins | sample 13SPOviralmetaG_FD_130085 | JGI IMG/M metagenome (GOLD analysis project Ga0181390, IMG submission 130085) | Marine viral communities from the oligotrophic San Pedro Time Series (SPOT) site, San Pedro Channel, CA, USA - 13 SPOT_SRF_2010-07-21 | ecosystem: Environmental > Aquatic > Marine > Strait...
GCTAAATCAAACACCGCAGCGTCTGCCTGAACCGTAGGTAATTGGTTCGTAGTAAATTGTTTTAGATAATTATTCATAAAGTATTCTTTATATTTCTTTTCAAATAAAACTTTTTTATCTTGCGTAAGTGGCAAGTCTTCTGTGTAACTCCAAGAGCTATCTCCTGCGTTAGCGTTCTGAGCCATCTGATCGTCCTCTTCAGCACTTGTACCTTTGGATATATAAACGTTCCAAGCTGCAACCGCATCTTGCTCAGAGCTAAGTAAACCAGCAACCTCGGCGTTTACAAAAGGAGTTACTTTCTTTTCGATTTTATCTAAATCGTATTTAAGCATATTTCTACCTTTTCCATTTCCGATGTCTATGATCTCATAATCAGGAGTTCCATCAGGATTTATAATTACATACTCTTCAGTTATTTTAGCTCCGGCTGAAAGTTGTCCGTCTTCACTAACCATATCAGGTGAGAATATACCGACTTCAGTTAGAAGTCTTAACATGTCTTTAGACACGTCTGGCGTTTGCACTACTAAAGAAGTGTTAGACTCGTTTAAAGCATTTAAAGCTGTACTATTTATAACCAACGGCTCTTCAAAAGCAGGTCCTATGAAAGCAATTTGCTGAGCTCCGTTTGGTAGTAAGTCTAAATATACGTTATAACCGTCAGACTTAGAGAAACCTGGTTTAGCTGTCATTACGCTATTCGCAGCAGTGTACTTAAAGTTGTTGTTAGGATCAAAATTTGAGTCGTCAGTTACACTTAACTCAGCTAAAAGTGAAGATAAGAAATCCAAAGAAGCTTGTGGTGCTTCCTGTAGATGCTTGATCTCAGCTAATTCAAGAGCACAAGTTTCATCTTGACATCTATTAGAGTCTATAGCTAACTTTAGTTTAGCGTAAATTCTACCAGTATTTCTATAAGCGTTGTCTAAAAGCTGAAAGTTATAGTCGCTAGTGCTTGATGTAAAACTTTGACTATAAGCTATAGCATCACTTTTATTAAACTGCTGTAAAAAAAGGTTTTGATTTAAGTTGTTTTCCATTTCTTGTTTTTTAATCACTACTTTATTAAACTACCGCCGATAGACGCTAGTGATCCAAACATACCTGTTATGGCACCAGTTTGATCCGCTTTTGCTTGGGCTTCCGCTCGAGCACTCATTCCTAGTTGCGACGCTACTCTGTCCATAGCTGCAACCTCTCTATTTTCTGTAGTGCTAAAAACAAATTGTTTACCAGCTACATCAGCTTGTTGCATTCTTTGTTCTTCTGCCATTTTACGACGTTGAACATCTTGCTCGCCTTGAGCTCTCTTGTCTTCGTTAGATTTTTCTTGAGCTTCTATGCTAGCTGTAACACCTTTCTTAGACTGTAAAGCTGCTTGAGCTAATGCTGTAGCGCTTCCAGAACCTCCGGTTGCTCTAACTGTATCTAGTGTATTAGCTAAAGATATGTCAGCTTCTTCAATCTTCATCTCAGCTGCTTGAGTAGCTACGCTTAAATTTGCAAAAGGATTACTAATCATACTACTTAAGCTTTTAACGCCTTCATATGGGTTTATAACCTCTTGTCTATTCTTTTCTAAGTTATTAAGCTTTTGCTGTAAACGCCTTTTTTCTCTAGCTGCTGCCCTTGCTGCTCTCTTAGCTGAACTGCTCCCGAAAAGTCCGCCGGCTATTGAGGCGACTCCTCCTATTATTGCTCCTGCTCCTATTGGCATATCTTTGTGTTTTTATATTTATTATTAATATCCACTGTTAAAAGTGTAATTAGAAGATACAGCGAACAACTCTTTAGCTGCTCCTTTATTTGTAACTGAATCTGTACTTATAGTTACAGTAGCAAAATAACCTTTAATACCACTTATTCGTTGACCATGTATAACCTCCTGTTGATAAGCCGCTGTATTATTAACTAAATTAGCTACATATTTATTTTCTTTTCTAGCAAAACCAGCGTAATTTATATTACCTATTAAAGTAGCTGGGTAAGAGTTTCCATAGTTATCGTAGGCGCCTTGTGTTAAGCTGTATATTCCAAGAGCTGTATCGAAAGCGGGTAACTGCCAAGAACCTGTAGTTCCTGAAACATAGAAGTCTTGACCTGTTCCGTCTGAAATAAAACTGTCAACTTGCCAACCATTGTCACCTTCGTAAGCTATTGTTTTAAAGTTTTTAGAACTACTAGCTTGTGGATTAAAAACAAATTGAATAGAAGTTGCTGTGAACTCACCGTAAAAAGTACCTCTATTAACACTGAGTTGTTGGCCCGATATATTACTCTCAGCGTAATGCTCATACACCTTAGCGTCTTTCACAGTGTACAGATTGTTTCTAACACTAAATATCTGCTCTGGTTTAAAACTGTAAAAACTAGGCCAACCTAAAACTTGTTCATCAAATGATAAAGTTTTGTAAGCCTCGCTTCCGCCTGCTTGCGTAGACAGTAAATATTGTTTATTGTGTATATCCCATCCACCAATTATTTTACCACTTACTCCAAACTGGGGGTCAATGCCTTCTAGCTCATCTCTAAAGTAATCTAACATTCCGTATTGAGAAATAGGAAATATTCCGCTTTGATCTAATCTAAGCACGACGTTGTTGTGTTTATCTGTAAAGTATTTTTTATAACCATAAACAGCAAAACTACCTGGATCTGTGCTTATGCCAAATTCACCAGCGTAAGGTTGTATAGTACCAATAACTAAATTAGAATTAGTAATTGCTCCGCCGCCTTCAGCAGAGTATATAGCATCTTTATCTATTAATGCTCTACTTATTTTACTTTCTTGAAATATATTTAGATTTGTGTCTTCAGCATATAGTTTTTGTATAGATCCATTTGCTGGATCTGCGCTTTTAGTTATTTCTTCTCCAACTGAAAAAACATTTGTGTTATTTGTACCAGTCCTTGAGTTAAATATACCAGAGTATATAAGAGAGTTTATTCTAAGAGAACCATTTGGTTCATCTTCCACTAAGTATGCTTTAACACCGTAATCTACATTTGTATTGTTATATCCTCCTCTAATTCTAGATTCCTCTATTGTCCAGTTATAGTCGTCGCTCACGACACCCTCCCTTTTATAGCCTCCAATAGCTTGAGGTATACCACGTGAACCGTCCCAAATAGGGTTATTTGCGGCTGAAACTGTTTTCTTTAATAAAAACGTGTTGAAATATTTAACTTCTACTACTGCTGCCATATTATGATTATCACTTATTTTTAAATTATATTACTATCCACAGGGTTCATCAGAAGCAGGTACACCTGGGATTGGTTCACATATTTGCCCAGCGGTTTCACTTCTTGCGCATCTATACTTCTTAAACCCTGGAAGATCAGTGTCTGAAAATTGTACAAAATCAGTTTCTCCATTACATGTGGTATAAGTTTGAAACGTACCATTACCCGCGATAAACTGCGTGCAACCGCAACCTTGAGCTAGTATTTCTACAACAAACTGACACGTAACTCTAGCGCCATCTGCATCTATAACGTCAACTACTAAACTATAAAATCCAGATTGCAAAAAAGATGAAACTCTAAAAAGCTCTACGCTTGGCGGTTCTCCAGTTGATTGATTCCAAGTTGTAAAATTAGAAAGCTCAAAAGCGTTAGGTATTTCATCTCCGCTTGCGTTTATTACACTTATTAGTTCAAAAGTTACGTCTAAATAAACCTCTCCATTACTAGCTTGAGTAGCGTTATCAACAGACCCATTTCTTCCATAAAACTTATATATAGCATCTTCGCTATCAGTACTAGTATCTATAGTAGTAGGACAAACACCCAAACCGCTATACCCACCAGTAGTACTACCGCCAAATAATGGATCTTTGTTGCAAACATCAGCAACCTCAGTAAAAGTGCTAGTTGTTTCAGAACCAGCGCCATCATTGGTTGTTAGTTCGAAGTAAAAAGTAAAAGATCTATTTTGATTAGCATTAACGCCTCTTGCAAACACTTGGTTCGTCGTTATATCATACGTACCGTCTAGATTATCTACTAAAGTAAAAGCTGGATTAGGAGCTTGGTATACGTTCACAGATGGAACTTGATTGTCTAGTATTTCAGTTATAGTAAGGTTTGATATATTTGCTGCTGGTATTTGAATACCAAAGCTGTCTACTGGGTAAAAAGAGCTGTTTGTTATAAATGATCCTATAATAGTGTCTTCACAGAAATCACCAGTGTCCCAATTACCAAAAGCGCTTGATCCACCAACTTCATTTTCTATAAAGCTATTTAAGTTTGATACAAGACCAGAAGTTGAAGACTCCCAAAATATATCCAACAAAGAAACCACTGGCTCCGTCTCAAACACGGCTAAATGCTGTATACTGTCGCTGCCAAATTGTGGCGTAAAAGTTAATACAGTGTTATCTAGTAAGGTTTGGTTAGAGCTCATTGTTAACAACGGATCCGCGAAGCTTATAACAGATGTTCCTGGCGTTACGCCATATCCTGTTATCAAATCTCCAGCTACTGGAACTCCTAATAAATTATCTATGTCAACAGTAGCAGAGTCGTTTGTTGTTACATTAACTGAACCTTGTCGTATTTGAGCAATGACACCGAATTGTTTGTTTGTGGATATTTTTCCAATTAAAGGATCAGATTCTATTTGATAAAACTCTGAGCTAGGCACATAGTCTGTCGCATTGTCACCATTAAATAAATCATCATTATCTGCTATAGTACTAACAACGCTTGAAGTTCTTCCTGGGTAATATTGTGTATTCTTTAAAGAATTACCACCACTCAAAGTGTTCTCTACCCGACCAAATAGTCTAACACTACTTCTAAATTGTTTCTGCTGAGGACCAACCTCAGTTAAATCTCTAGGAACCTTATTTATGTTATCGTTTATTAGTACTGAAAACGAAGTTTTACCTAATTCTAATGTGGTGTCATTAGGGTAACTAGCCATAACACCTGGCAAATAAACATTGTAATAATCTTGTTCAGTTTGTTTAACTACTATTTTGTAACTATACCAACCTAACGGGTTATAGTTTGGGTCAGTTGAATCACCGTTATATATGCCGGGTTCTAAAGTATTATAATTAGCTGCAGATGGTCCTATAATGCTATTAAATAAAACTTTTAATGAATCACCTGGCCAAGTTGAAGAGTTATCGTCATCTTTATTTCTGTAAGGAGAATATATGGTTGAACCTACAAATCTTAAATCCCCTCTAGCTACACTATTCAGAGTTGAAGATAAAATAACTGTAGATTGTCTTCCAAACCTATCAGCTAAAACTATTCCAACTTGATAGTTTCTATTTTCTTTAAGAGAGTGATTAGGATATTCGATAGAACTTGTTGTGTTTATATCATCTCCAACAGGTGTAAAAGTTAAAACTGTGTCATCAGCTAAGGTTTGGTTTTTGCTCACTATAAGAGTAGTGCCATCTATAGATACTACGAAAGTGTCTTCAGCAACACCTACACCTGTAACTTTAAAACCTACAACTATAGAGCTGTTTATATTATCTACCTCAAACTGAGATGAACCCACAACAACTCCATCAACATCTGCGGTGTTTATATTTAAACTAAAGTCCTCTTTTGGGGACACAAGTAGATTGTAGTCTATATTTAACGGTGGAGTGTGTTTGTCTTGAAAGTTGCCATAAACAACTCTGTTACTAACCACCTCTTGACTAAAGGCTCTAACAGGCACTTTATCATAAACTCTAATCAAATCTTTAGATGGAAGTGTTTTGTAAGGTTTTTTAGACTGATAGTTATACACGTAATTTTCGTCGTCTCCACCGTCTACATTTTCACCAACAGTGTTTATACTTACGGAATCCAGAACTTTAACAGCTAAAGCATCGGACTCTTTGTAAAGAATGTCGATGTTTATAACTTTTAGCGGATTTCCTGGAGATACATTTATACTGTTTTTAGTGAAAGGCAAAGGTATGTTAAGCAAAACCTTGTTTACTTTGTTTTCCATAAATTGAACTATGGTGCTTCTAAAAGCATCATTTTCATCTTGAATATCTAAAGGTGGTGAATCTTGCTGGTTATACATGAAATAACCATCTTGTTTTGGAATAAACGCAGGTTGAGTAAACGGTGAAAATATAGAGTATTCCCCATCGTCAAATTGAAATCTATAAGCAAACCTAACAAACTTATCTTTTAAGTAATCTGAATCACCATTAAAGTCAGATTCATAATATGGATTAGCGTTAAAAACTAACTCAGTATTATCGTCTAAAGTCTGAGCAACACTTAGTTCTATATTTGGACTAGTATAACTAACAACAGTTGTACCAGCAACCACACCTTCTCCAGTAACTAAAGAACCAACCAACACATCGTTGACTATAGTGTTAATTGGAAATGTTGAAGTAGCAACCACAGCTCCATCAGTTAAAGCCGTACCTCCGTTTGGATAGAACTTATTAACAACATCATACATTGTGCTTTCGTATTGACCAGGCGCGGTTTCAGTTTCTGATCTTTGCCTCCAAAGCTCCATTGCTTTAAATGGGTTGTATTTAGCTACTGATATTTGATCTTCATTAAAATAATAAGAACCATTACTCGTGGCTGAGTTTACGTTTATTTTTCTAGGTTGATTTCTGTTGTCTGTCCAAAAAAGCAAGCTCTCTAATATATTAACGCCAAATATAGGATTTGTTGTAGAAAAATTTAAAAAAGCTCCTGAAACTAATATGGAAGACACCTTACGAAGCGTATCATAAGAAACAATGAAGTTTTTAGCATCTTTGTTGTAGCTAAAACCACTATTGCTTTCATCTGTGTAATTTGTTAAAAATAAATACAAAGTACTAGTAGAGTCATCAACTAAATGACCTATAGTCTTCAACCCAGAGATACCTGTTAAACTAGCAAAATCAGTTATTTCTGTGTTTCCAAGTATGTTTTGTAAAGTCCCAACATCTGATCCTTCAGATTTACTTATTTGGGCGTTCATAGCATTTCTATATTCTCCAGACGGCAATAACCTCGCGTCTAGGTCTTTATTCATTTTGGACTTTATAAAAGCGTTTTTAACTTCTGGCATTTGATTTTAGTGTTTAATCCATTTAGACTTACCTCTCATCACTTGAGTAATCTCATCAAGTTTTATATTTGATAAACGAATCTTAGCGTTTCTTAATTTAGCAGACTTTTCTTTCTTAAGTCTTTGAACTACGTATTCTGGTTGATTTATTCTAGTAGATATTATAGCATGTAGTATATATGCATACAATGCATCCTCAGCCATCTTAGGTACCCTAGAGTCCAAGTCGTATGCTAAACCGTCTGATATGTATTCTAACAATATTAAGTTATCAACTAATCCGCTTGAAAAAGACATTTTACCTTCTCTCTCGTTAAGATTAAAGTAACCATTAACTTGTGCATACTGAGTATCTAAGCCATATTGTTGACCTATACTTCGCTGTATTAAAGAACCGTTACCATCAATCTCGAAACCTAAAGTGTCTGGATTAGTTGCTAAGTAGTTATTTAGCTCTGCGTCTCCAGCACTATGCCAACGTTCTTGTATAATGGATGTACCCTCTATATTGTCACCAAAATTATCTTGAGTTGGTATACCAGTAGAATCTTGTATGTTTGTGTAGTAAGGACTGTCTGTTAAATTATTCGTAGGGTATATAATATGCTTAACTCCGAACCTGTCTATCCAAGAAGTTCTAACGTAGTTAACGTAATCTTGAGGAAGAGGTAAAGTCAAGCTAGGAGGTATAGTGAGTTCAGATGTTTTAATACTTTTTAAAGTGTCAAAGCTAAACTCTTGTAAACCTCTTTTAGCGTGAAATATTAAATCAGTTCTTTTAATACTGGTGACTAATTTTCCAGCACCAACATAAGCTATTAAAAAATTATTTATTACATCATTAAGAGTTACGTAAGAATAACCTCCGTAATTATCTTCAACAACTTGGCCGTATGCTTTTTGATCTTCTGTTTGCCCGTATTTACCGCCTGTTAATATTTTTAGTTGTACAACTATATAAGTTAAAGCTGGTAAAACGCCAGTTATAGTTATAGTATTACCTTTAACAGTGAAGGGTAATAAGTATTCAGCAAAAGAACCTTGCAGTCCGGTATCACTAGTATATATTTTAAAGTTATTTAAGGAATACTCTACAGAGTTTTCATCCCAACTACCAAATACTAAGTTAGTATTGAATGATGTCTGAAAAGACTCGCCAGCTAAACCTGTGGCAGATTTGAAAGGTTGAGCACCTTCGTAGTATTGTTGATTAGTTTCGGTTATTAAACCTCCGTCTGGAAATGGCATATGTTAGCTTTTTGAGTTTAATTCGTTTTTTTGCAATTCTTGCGATGCAACTTGTATAACTGATGAATCTTCTATTATTAATCCAGCATATTTAAGAACTTTTAATATAACATTAACCTGTTCTGATTCGTGTAATTCAAATTGATTAGAACCTGTCGTAACACCCGTAGTAGGGTTTGTTAAAAATAAGTTAGCGTCATAAACATATTGACCAAGATTTCCTGGTACGAATCCCCAGTAAGGATTTGATGGTTTTCTTATATAGTCAACTGATAAGCTATTTGTTATAGACTTTGGATTTACGTATAGCTTTTGGTTTTCGTACAAATAAGTCGGGAATTGTTCTGAAGATTTAGTTAAATTAGATCTTTCTATATTATAAAAATCTTGCCTAGTCAACCTTTGTAATTCTACACCATCACCAAAGTCGTTAGTGTAAATTACAGTTCCTAGTTTATGTACGTTGTTTTGAAATTGTGGAGGTGGAGAAGTAGAATTGTAATCTCCATAAGAAGACTGATTTGGTAGAGAGAAATACTTAATACTTGTGTCGCTAGTAAACGTTAAGCTTGTATTTTGAAGCAAAGTAACTGAAGTACTTAATGTGATTAAGTTGTCTTGAAAATTAACAACAGTAGTGCCAAAAGGTATTCCAAACCCAACAACAACGTCGCCTACATTTATAAAGGGTTTTGTTATTGTTATAGTAACTAAGTCGCTAGATGTTACAGCAAAAGGCACGTTAGCTTGACCTATGCCATTTTGATAGTTAGCATCTCCAAAGACTTTAAATATAGATATTTTTTCATCTAAATTCATTATCCTGTCAGAGTAGTCTACGTCTGCTTGAGGGACTCTAAGCTGTTGGTTTAATTCCTCAAAATAGTTTTCAAATATATCTAATTGAACTTGAGTTGCAATACTGTTAAACTCAGCTGGTGTAAGATAACCTCTTTGTTCTTTATTAAGAAGCAACAAAACAGTTTGATATACAGTGTTTACATTTATAGCCATGGAATATTGTTATTAATTATAGCAAATAGGCCACTTTTAAAGTGACCTAGCTACTACATAGTATTACTTGTTTTTATAGTTTTTTATCTATAGACTTATAGATTTCAACACCTTCGTCAGTTTTTAAGAAAGCCGCGAAAGCTGAGAAAGGATTTTCATCAAAAGGTACATTCATTAATTTTCTACCGTTTGATCCCCACGTGAAGGTTCTTTGGTCTTGAGATAACTTAATTATACCAGTTTCAGAAGCTCTGATAGCAAAGTTTCTTAGCATAACATTTTCATCATTAGCTAAGTTTATAAACAATGCTGGATTGTTTTTAGCGAATAAAAGTAAGTCTCTTCTAAGTTCTTTAGAACTCATTGAGTTTACTGCAGATCCTTTTTCAACTCTTAATATTGCTTCTGCTTGATCTACATCCATTGATCTAGCCGCATTTAAAGCATCAATTTGAAGATCTAAAATATCTAATTGATCTTCTGCTACTGCTGTTGCACTAAACTCTTCGTATATTTTACCTTTTAAAGGGTGATACAAAGATAGTAATTTTTGTAAATTTTGTTGTGTTTTTGGTACTTTTAAGTCCCCATCCATAAATCTTATGTGACCCATAGTACATTCCCCTTTTTGTTCATCTACAAGTGGAGAGTCTTGATTTGTTGCATATCTTATTTCCCTTTGTCTTCCAGATTGTTCGTCAAAGTAAAGTAAAGAGTGCTTTCTAGTGTGTTTACTAGGTATGGTTAAAGTTAAAGGACTTTTATTTCCTTTTAAATAGTAAACTCTATCTTTAATTTCCCACGTTGGTTTTGTGGGTTTTTGTGGTGCAGTTTTAACTGCTACCTCTTGAGGTGCAACCTCGATTGTTTCTGCTGTAGCTTTTTTAGCCATAATATAATATAATTAAATAGTTTAAAATTGTGACAATAGCCATAGTATATAACTAGTAATGGGCTAATGTCATATAAAAAACCCCCGCCCGAAGGCAGGGATTGTTATTGTGTTACTATAGTCCTTTGAAAAGTACAAAGTTGTTAGCAGCTTGAGTTACTAAACATCTTTCAGATAGGAAGTTTACTTCCATAGCATCAAGAGTTGAAGTATAAGCGCCTCCAGCAGAACCAGTTAACCAAGACTTCATACGACGATCGTCAGCTTGTGAAGCTCTGTATCGTACGTGCAAGAACGGTCTACGAATGTTAGTTCCTAAGATTTGATCGTAAACTGTAGAAGTTCCAGCAGGTACTAATACACCTTCAATAGAACTAATACCGTCTAATCCACCACGTGTAGAAGCATCGTTTAAGTATTTCCAGTCAGTCTTATAGAAGTCGTAAGATCCTCTACGGAATCCGCTAAACCCTAAGTTCAAAGCCATTTCTTCTGAATTTTCAAATAAACCAAAAGCAGTTCCACCGGCAAATCCACCAGAGATAGCAGCTAGCATATCATCAAAATCAAGAGATGTTTGTCTTTGTAAGAATAACATGTTCTCTTCAATCGCTCCTTGAGTATCTAAATTCTTAAGTATAGCGTCAAATTCGTCAAGTCCAGCAGCAGCAGTAAATCCTACTTCTACATTACCACGATCTTGAATAGCAGCGAATAAACCTTGTGTTCCAGGGTTTGTTCCAGCAGTTGCAGCAACTTGATTGTATTCACCTTCCACCATTGACATTTCTAAATAATCTTCAAAACGTAAACGAGTTTCAGATTCAGCTTTTAAATACCATAAGTACCCAGATGTTCCGTCTTCAGTCGCAACTTCAACCCATCCAATTTGTGCCATATCAGAACCAGATACAGTGTATTGGTTACGGATGATAATTGGTGAATTAGCGTACTGTGTAAAAGATGGCTCAACACTTACTCTGTCTCCAGTAGCAATGTTAGATCCTTTTGAATAATCAGAACCATATACGAATACTTTTAAACCAGCAGCGGAAAATCCTTGAGTAGTTAAAGACTCATCGCTGTAAGGTTGTACAGTAATAGTTCCAGCTGCACCAACAACTGAAGCTGTTACAATACCTTTAGCTTCTAAACCAGTTACAGGATCTAAAACTACAACTGTATCATTTACAGAAATAACGTTAGAAACACCAGCAGTAGCAGCAGGGTTAATTGTAATTAAAGACTCAGTTCCAGCTCCTGTGTCTGCTTGACTTACACCATCATAAGAGATGTGTAATCTGTTTTGTTCTGACCAAATTACTTGATCTGAAGTCATTGGCATTTCAGCGCCAACCATTCTTAAAAATCCAGATAACGTACGGTTTCCGTAACGCTCTACTTCTTGTTCGTAGATTTCTGGTAAATATTGTTGTGCGAAATCATTACCTGTTCCAGTGTTAAACTGAAGGTAGTTTGATTGCAACAACTGTTGTGATTGAGATGGGACAATAGACCCAAATTGAGGAGTTAAACTCATAATTGTTTGTTTTTTTAGTTAAATTTTTTTGTTTTTATTTTTAATCTTGAGGAGTCTTGACCACTTATCGCTTTAACTTTAAATCCATTAACAAACACATCGCCTTGTTGAGACCTAGCTTTGGTATCACTTAAGTTTTTTGATTTGTTCATAACGTCTTTAACAGCGTCAGCTTTTCCTTGCTCATAAAAATGAGAAGCAATCTTATCCACGTTGTCAGCAGCATACATAGCTTTGTGATAACCTTTCGTGTCACTAACATTACCATCTGAGTCTAGGAACTTCCCGACAAGGTTATTAATGTTTGATTGGTTTTCTGCAACTTTATCACGGTTCTGAATATTGTACTTATAATTCTTA
>Ga0181390_1001098_pt1 | contig 12096 bp, 15 predicted proteins | sample 13SPOviralmetaG_FD_130085 | JGI IMG/M metagenome (GOLD analysis project Ga0181390, IMG submission 130085) | Marine viral communities from the oligotrophic San Pedro Time Series (SPOT) site, San Pedro Channel, CA, USA - 13 SPOT_SRF_2010-07-21 | ecosystem: Environmental > Aquatic > Marine > Strait...
CGCCGTCTACTACTCTGTCGAGCTTGCTCTGTAAATGTATTTGTCCATTCTTTTTTTAATTTTTTAAGTTCTTCTTTTAATCCTTTTTCTGTATAACCATCATGACGTTTAGATGCTAGTTCGTGTTCTAAATATGTTATACGTTCTTTTAATTCTTGCATATAATTAAATCTTTTTCGTATGTGTTTATTTGTATTATATCTATATGTAAATTACCTAATTCAAATGGCCCAATTTCTCCACTATCTTGTAATATAGCAGATAATTGTTGTACTATTTGGAAATCTTGTTGTGTAAATTTATTACCATTTATTGTAACTAAGATTTCATTATTTTTTTCACTATCAAATAGTTTTATCTTTTGATATAAATCAGTTGATGTATTAGGTGATTCTAATGTTATATAATTATCAATCATTGAAGGAATATTTCCCTCATCTACATAAATATTACTACACCATGGTTCTAAAATTGCTAATAATTGATCATTACAATTTTCAACTATAATACCTATATCATATTTAGGTGAAACTATAGGTTTCATTAAAGGAGTATGATTAACATTTTGACCCCATTTACGAATAAATTCTAAAGTTGATTTATTCATATCTGTCTGCCATTTTTTATGTCGTTCAGGATCACCATCAAAACTACCTGCACCTCTACCTGTTAAATGGTATACTAATGAATTCCAAGGTTGAATAAATTTAAAACTATCTAAATGCATTCTATTAAATATATCTGAATCTTCTCTACATGAATGCATTATAGGATCATGACCACCTAAAGCTAAAAATTCATCTTTATACATCATCCAAGGTGCAAATATACCCTCAGTAACTTTAGTTTCATTTAAACATTGATTAACATAATTATCAAATTCTAATTCTTGAAATTCTTCAGGCCATACCCCAAAATCTTCTAGTATTTTTTCACCATTATTAGGATGTAAAGGTGGTTCAACTCGAGTTGAACATACTACTGTTTTTGGTTTTAAATGATTAAATGCTTTTAAATCTGCATCTCTGCCTAACATCATATCAGCATGAAAAATCATAAAGATATCTGTGGTTGATTTTTCTATACAATAATCATAAGCTCTACCAATACCATATAGTTCATATCCTAATCTAGGATTTACGTAATATTGTATATTATATTCTTCTTTTACTTCATCTAACCATTTAACAGTACCATCATTATCACTATCTACAAATACTATTATATCATGATCCTTACGCCAAGCATATTTACGAATTGAAGGTATACATGTTTTTAAATATCTTAAATTATCTTTACTTGGTATACAGAATGTTATTTTTTCCATGCTAAGTTTTTATAATAACTGTTAGTATTCTTAAATATAATATCAATATCTTTAGTAACCAAAATATCTTTAATTAATGGTCCTAAAGTTTGATATGATAGTTGAAATCCCTGATAACCATGACTATTAGTTGTATATGCTCTTGGTTTGTCATAATCTCCAAATCCTACACTTATTATTTTCTTTAAGTTAGGGAAATAGTGTATTGCTAATGGTAAAACATAACTTGTAAATTTATCTGTATTTTTACCATATTCTGGATGTTTAATAATGGGACATATATTACTATTAATTAATAAACTATAATCTTCTTGTGTTACTTTTGATTTTATTAGGATTGATTCTTTAAGGTATTGTTTTAATAATGGAAAATAATACCCACCAAATTGTTCTCTATTCCATTGGGGTCCCTGACTTGTTGTAAATCCTTGATCATAAAACTTATTAGTACCCTGAAAATCGTTATATAGTAATATTGTATATTCTTTCATACCTAAAAACCAAGGATGACGTTTTGTATGTTTTTCTATATATTTTAAAAACATTTCAACTGTAAATGGATCTATAAAACACCAATAATTTGGGTAAATATTATTATCATAAAACCAATCCATTGTACCTGAAAAATTTAATGTTGGGTTATTGCCTATCTCCTTAGGGTTAAGATCTTGTATAGAACTACCTGGTCCTATTAAATATAATACCTCTGAATCTATCATATTAATTTACTTGTTTTTTCTGGTCCTATATTAAATAAAGCATCTATTATTCCTATATATGGAACAAAATTACCATTAACTTGTTTGTACACTGGATGTTTATACTCATGCCATAGTAAATCTATATTATTAGTTTTAAATAGATTTTCACCATCTAAAATATAATTCATAGATCCCCTAACTGATAAATATTTATTTACACCTAACTCTTTACATATAGATATAAGCGCATGATCTTTTTTACCAGTATAATTTATATCTGATGATAATACTATTTTAGTATCTATATTTAATAAACTAACTATATCTAATATTAAACCACAAGTTATATCAGTTAATGATTTATGGGTACCATTAAGATGATATTCGATTAACGGGAATATATTTTTAAAATATGGGGTTTTTGAGTATGCATGTTTTATAGATGCTAGGTGTTTAGTATTCCACTTATTATCATATAATACTTCAGCATTTTCTATCATTAAGTTATCTCTATTAGTAGTTTTTTTAACAGGTATACTTAAAAATATTTCACCTTGTGTTGTTTTTATTTTATTTCTTACTTGCCAACTACGTTTTTGTAGTTGTGTAGTTGTATATAAAACAAATATATCACTTTGTTTTATTAAATTAAAATACCCCAACCAAGGAAAATAAGTTGGTTGCATTAATGAAAGTATTTTATTCCCAGACTGCATATCCTGTTCCATTTTCTCCATAATTATTTCCATTATATAACATAAATCTAGTGCCTTTGTGATCAAAAACAAAACTATATTCTACCATTTCAGAGTCCCATCCTGATGTTGATGTATCTAAATTAAAATTATAGTTATTGTGTCTTTTCCACTCTAAACCGTTTTTTGATGTTGCATATCCTATTCTATAACCTATTTTTGGGTCTTTATAAGAAAAATACATTTCATATATATCTGATTTAATAACACAAGGTCTTGCTAATGCTGTTTCATTTTCTAATAAATCAATAGCTATATGAGCTTCTCTTTTCCAATTAATACCATCTTTAGATTCAGCATACTTAATATTATATTTAGGTAAATTTTGATTTATCCAACCTTCACCAGAAACATACCACATTTTATAATGTTCTTTATCTTTTATAACATAAGGAGCTGTTAATATACCAAAAGGTTCTTTATTTGTTTTTTCAAATAAAGGGGCTCTGGAATATCTAGAAAAATTATTTTCATTTTCTAAAGCTAATCCCATTATTAAGGACATTCTATAGGTAGTTGTTCCTGAATTCCAACCTATGTAGTATAATTTATTATTTATAACACATGAGGGAGTTACTCCATTATCATCAAAACACCCTCTCTCACCCGGAGATAATACGGGATCTGTTGATTTAGATATTTCAGTTATAATATTATCTTTTATTTCAATAATAGAATATCCTATATGAGATACATTGTCTTTATCCCTCCCAGAATAAAACATTTTATATTGATCACCCTCTAAGTGTTGTACTGTAGGTAACATTCCATGTGATTGATTCCACCATAGGTTTTTGTTTGGTTCTATAATTAATCCTCTTTTATTCCACATTTATTTTCTTTTATTTTCTTAAATTAGGTAAAATAACATTCCACCTTACTCCTTCAATAACTTTCTCTACTTCATGTACACAACCATAGTTAAATAAAATTAAATCTCCTATATTTTGTGTGTATTTAGTATTAATTTCTTCTCCTTTACTATTCCATACAATAGTTCCTGATTTTAAATTTTTATTATCTCCATCATAACTTAATAAATTTAATATCAACCCATATTTTTGATTGTCATACCCATGACGGTGTGTTCCAAAATAATCCCCCATACCATAACGAATAAAGTTTAATCTTAAATTAAAACCATAATTAGAAGGAGTATGAAAGTCAGTTTTTATATCACTTAAAGATAAATAAAAATTTTTATAAAATTGCAAATCTGGGAATATATCATCTCTGTCAAAAGCTATACTATGATATCTTCCCCTACACTTAGGAGGTGAATATTTGGGCATTTCATTTTTTTCAAGAGCATTCCATGAAGGAATACCTGTTTGGTTCCAACTGATTTTCTCTCCTTTATTCTTATGTTGTAGGGCTTGTTGTATTAAATTACTACATTGTAGTTTTGATAAAACATTTTTAATACATACTATATCTTCATTATTTAATGTATTTCTTACATTCTCTAATAAATCTTTATTTTTTAAATCTTCTAAAGATTTTATTTTTATAATTTCACATTTCATATATTGAAATATTTTCTTTTTAGTTTTTTATTAACTATATTATCTGATTCAAATAAATCAGTTGATGTAACTGTTGAATTATTTGGGATATCTTTAGTTATGTTAGCCCCCATAGTTACAAATACATCTGATCCTATGTTAATAAAATCTTTAAACGAAGCATTAACTCCTACAAAAGTTCTTTTGCCTATTTTTGTATGACCCGATACTGTGATACCAGAAGCTAAATAAGCATGATCATCTATTTGACAATTATGTCCTAAATGGTTAGTACTCCATACCATGACATTATTACCTATTTTTACTGTAGGTTGTATAGTTTGATTTTCTAATATAAAACAATTATCTCCTATGTCCAGATCAGGCCATGTTACAGATTTAGAACAAACATAACTGACTAAATCATAACCTAAACTTTTCATTAAGTTATATTTTTCTTCTCTGATTTGATTTAACTTATTATATGATAGAGCTACATGGGCTTTATAATCTTGAGGTGGATACAAATTACAAACTTCAGATACCTTAATTAAAGGTAAGTCTTTAAAGGTAGAACTATTAACATATTCATCATCAGCAACAAAAGCTACTACATCATACGGGGAATCATTAGTAAAATAATAATAAGCTAATTCTGCTATTTCTCCATTTCCAAATATAAGAGTTTTCATAAAAATTGGTTTTTATTATTATATAATATTTCAACTACAGGAAATTGCCAAGGTTCATCTATATCAAAAGTTTCTTTTTCATGAACTATATAAAGTTCAGGGTAGTTAAAAGTAAAATCTCCTAAATATATATTATTACTTAAATCGTTTTTGCATCCGGCATACAGACAATGGGATGCTTCAAAAATACTATTTACTAATTTGCTATCTAAAGAGCCAGGGTATTTAGTAATCATATTTCCTTTATTATCCCAATAAAAATTGTTTTTTTTATGTACTGCAAATAAACTTTTATTTGAAGATTTTAAAAAATGTTTAGTAAAATTAATTATAGTTTTTTCAGTAAGAAGAGGAGTACATGCATTTATAGTTATAAACCATTTATGTGGTAATTTCCAACCCCATTCTGACACTACCTTAGGTTCTTTTGATTCACTAACAGATTCTTTAGAACGTTTAAATATATTTACGGGGTATTTTTTCCCTACTGAGATTAATTCTTCATCATACAAAGATAAATAAATATTTTCATTAGGTATAAAACTACAATTTACTAATTTATTAATTGTAATTTCAAATAAATTAGAATTAGCAAATGGTTTTAACATTTTACCTGGCAGTCTTTTAGAATCCAACCTAGATTGAATAATAAAACATATGTCTTTTATATTTTTACTCATTATTAGCTAAATCGTCACTTAATTTTTGTATTTTTCTGTCGCATTCTTTTATTTCTGAAAATAATTTTCGAGCTCTATCAGGGGACAATTCAAAACACAATCTAACAACATCCATCCAGTTAACATTATTTTTAGAACGTATTGTTTCTATTTCGTTAATAATATCTAAATCAGTTCTTTTTATCATAATTAATATTTTTTGTTTTTAAAAATTCGTCTTTACTTATATCTTGATTAAATGTATAACCTTTTTCAACGAAATCCAAATAATATTTTGCATGTATTGAATCAGAATAATAAGGTCTTTTTGTAGTAATAGTTTGTTCATTTATTAAATCACCCTTTTTTACATCTTTTTTTAAAATAATAGATCTTTGACCCTGCCAATTATGTTTTTCACTTATAGTTAAATCACTTTTAACTGTTAATGTTTTTTCAGTATGTCTTATATTTTTTACCATTTGTTTTAATTCATGTGGTTCTAAAGCAAAATGATGGTCAGGTCCTGGTAATTTTTTTGATAATGTATAATGTTTTTCAATTACTTCTGCCCCCATAGCTACTGCTAGTGAGGGGGTTAAAGTGTCTAAAGTATGATCTGAAAAGCCTACTTTAATATTATATCTATTTTTTATTTGGGGAATTGTTAATAAGTTGGTTTCTTCTATATTGGTAGGATATCCATTATTACAATGTAATATAGTAACGTCATTACAACCTACATTATAACAGGTTTCTAATATATTTTCGATAAAATCTATATTAGTACCTATACCTGCTGAAATTATTATTGGTAATTTAGTAGATGCTACATATTTGATAAATCTTAAGTCAGTTGATTCAAATCCTGCTATTTTAAAACGTTTTACTCCTAATTTATATAATTCGTCTACAGCTTCTTCATCAAAAGGAGTAGACATAAATTCTATATTTTTTTCATCACAATATTGTTTTAAATTATGTTGCCATGTTCTAGGTAATTCTATATTCTTAAACATATTTAAAACATCAAAACCATTAACTTTTTTACTTTTTGTTGAAAATAATTTGTCTGCAGTATATGTTTGAAATTTTACCGCATTCGCTCCTGATTCTTTAGCTACATCTATTAATTTTAATGCTTGATTATAATCTCTATTATGATTAGCTCCTGCTTCTGCTATGATAAATGTTTTTTCTTCCATTGTATTAGTGTTGCATTTCTACCAGACGGAGTAGTATGGGATTGAAAATATCCAATGACTACATTATCTAATTCTATTAAATTTTTTTCTTGTAATGTGTCTAAACAGCTTTTTAAATTTCTATTATAATGTGATTCTGGGTTCCAAGGGCATTTAGTGTTATTGTATTGAAACCCAACCGGTTCTATATGAATAAACTTAACATCTATATTTAATTTTAAAAGATTTTCAAAAACATCAACATTAAGGTTTGATATTTGTTCAATACTATGATATGAATATATTACTACATTAGTATAATTTGTATTTTTTAATAAGTTAGAAATAGACTCAACATCATACCAATTAAATTCTACCGATTTTACATTTAAATTAAATGTTTCAACAAATAATTTTGTAACATTTTGACCTGAAGTAGATAATTCACCTGCTATAAAATCAATATTTTTATATTCATCTTTGGTAGATAAGTTTAATATATTTCTACCCCAACCAGACCCCAATTCTATAATACAATCAGTTTGTGGTGTTATATATTTAGTCAATGCATTTATTAGATAATTATTTTTTTCTAAAAAAAATGTATTTAGGGGTTCGGTTTTAAATTTATTAGCAATACCATATGTCCTTAAATCTGACCCAACTTCGAATCTATTTAGAGATGCCCAGGATTTTTCAAAATCAGAAAAATCTATATTTTTAGTTATAAAATTATATAGAGACCCCCAATATTTATCATGTCCTTTTTTATTACTCTGCCAATCTTTCATGTATTTCTTTTATATTTTTATATAATGGTAAATTGATTATTTTATTATGTAATAATTCAGTGTTAGGAAGCCTAACTTTACTATTAAAATATTCTGTTCTGTGTAATAAAGGATAATGCCTAGCTAATTGGTGGTCTTGGTTAAATTTATTAGCATTATCACTTAATCTAGTTGCAAAATAATAAGATGAATTATCATCATGGGGTAAAACATTATCTAGTTTAGAATAATTATTTTTTCTAACTTCTAAATCTTTTTTATATTTTTCTAAACTTATTAAAGCTATAGTAGCATTTAAATTATTCATATAAAATTTAAAGCCTTCTTGTGTTATGTCATAAGACCCATTAATATTTTGTCTACCAAAATTTCTATAATTTTGGAAATATTCTGTTGCTTTTAAATCATTTGTAGATATCATACCTCCATCACTAGAACATATTGGTTTATAAGGATGAAATGAAAAAAATGAAAAATCACATTTTATTGTAGGTGTTACACAGTGTGCTGAGTCAGCTACTACTATTTCGTTATACCCTCCTTCAATATTATCAAAACCAGGAATATTACTAATACCCCCATATAATATAGGCATTAATACTGGAGTTATACCCCCATCACTATATCTTTCACATCTTTCTTTTCTTTTATTATAATAATCATTTATATCAAATAATAAATCATCATTAATATCTACCCATATAATATTATGTCCAAAATGTTGAGCTGCCCATGCAGGCGAAGTAAAACCTAATGAGGGAGTATAAACATCACATGTTCCATATTTTTCTTTTAAATAAGCAAATATTATAAATGCAGCTGCACTAGCTGAATTTGTAGCTATATTAAATTTCTTATTTGAAAAGGATTGAAATTGATTTTCAAATTTTAATACATTAGGACCAAAGCCTAATTGTCCTGTTTGGAGAACTTCATTTAAAGGAGTAAGTTCTTGTTGTGTAAATTTAGATTCAAATATTTTCATTTAACATTTTATTCCATTATTAATTAATTCTATCAATTCTTCAATATCTTCTTTAACCCATAATTCTGAATTAAAATGAGGGCCATTATATTTTTCCCAATCTTGATAAGTTTTATTTGTGTATTGGGGTCTAATTTGTAATAAATTTATATTAGGTACTTGATATGTGAAGGGCAATTCTGTTTCAGCTAACATATCCTCATGAAGTTTTTCACCTGGTCTTAGACCCATAACTGTTGTTACTGCTTGTTTATTAGTAATTTTTTCTAGTGCTTTTATACAAGTAGGTAAAGTATAAGAATTAATTTGTGGTACAAAAACTTCTCCCCCATGTGCATTTTTTAATGCACCTAAAACAGCATCAACAGCATCATCTAATGTAAATAAAAATCTAGTCATTTCTTCAGAAGTAACTCTAATGTGTCTATCAGAATTTATCCAATCCATAAATAAAGGAACAAATGACCCTCTAGATGCTATTACATTACCATATCTAACAGATGCAAAAATTGTATTTTTAGAGTAGTAATCATAATTTGTAAATATTCTTTCAGCTATAAATTTACTTGAACCATAAACATTAACTGGTTGGCATGCTTTATCAGTTGAAACTAATATACATTTTTCTACATTATTTTCTAAAGCTGCTCTTGCTACATTTTCAGAACCATTGATATTTGTTTTAACACACTCATCTGGATGTATTTCCATATCATCAATTCTTTTAAGAGCTGCTGTATGAATAATATAATTTACTTTATGGCGTTGTAATGTTATATTTAATTTATCATAATCACGTATATCACCAATAACTCGAATTATTTCGGGATTATCACCGAATATAAGGGCTTGTTTTCCTTCATCACGACTGTATACTATGATTTTATTAAATTGTTTAAGTCGTTTAATTAATGCTTTACCTAAAGATCCAGTTCCTCCTGTAATTAGGATTGTTTTATTTTTTATCATTTAAAATATAATTTATTATACGTTTTCCTGCTTGCTTATCATTGTAATCATCAAATAATGTAAGTAATTTTGTTGGGTTATCCAAATTATTCCACACCTTACTATTAGATGTTTCTATTTTATTTTTATATTCTTCAGATAATAAATCATGTAATTGTGATTCATTAGTAAAATTAAAAGACCTCATCCACATAGATTTATTATTTTCTATTCCTGGTCCTTTATCTTTAAATACATTAGAGAAATCTAAATATTTTTCAGGAAGATTTAAATCTAAACTATGGTCAATATATTTTTTGCCCTTTAATAAAGTAGCATGTACAATTGAACTTATAATCCCTACATGAGTATCGCAAATTTCAAACATTGTCCAAACATGACTTTCATCTAATATAGGTTTAGTATTAGGTAAGAAAAAAGTAGGTTTAAATTCATTTAAAAATTTAGAATCAAATGGTTCACCTGGGTATGGTTTGTAAAATGATTGTATATTAGGATTTAAATCATAAGATTTAAATATTTTATTTATTTGAGGTCTTTGATTATTTATTAAACTAAAGAATAAATATTTACTTTTAGTTTCTTCTACTTTATAATAATCTTTTAAATAATTCAAATTTTTTTCTTCTAATTCGAAATTTAAATCATATTTAGGGTTTCCAACAGCTACTAAGTTACCTTTAAATCCCGCTAGTTTTTGTTGATCAATACCATGTTGAGATCCTATAAAAAATACATCAATATAGGGGGCAAATCTATTTCTAGAATACGTTTCTAATCTAGATTCTGCCCCATTTAATATCCATGCATTAGGTTCAACTAGTCCTATTTTTGAATTAAATTTTGTTTTAAATTCCATAATAATAGACGATTCAGGTTCCCATCTTTCTCTATTTATAATTAACCAATCTGGTTTAAAAGGAATCTGCATACCTAATGTATTAGAATATATAGGGTCTATATTATCACAATTAGTAAAAAATTGGTAACTTTTTTTATTATGTAAGGGGTGTTTTAACTGAGTATCTTGATTTATCATTACCCATAAATTGATACCCGCATTATTAGCTTCTTGTATAACACTATTTAAAGAACTAACTCCTTTATTGTCTGAAGCAAATATAACTAAATTCATATTAGATTTTTTACTAAATTTGTAAATGTTGAATTTGTGTTTTTTATAATATCTATAGTTAAGTTATCCAAATATTTTTTACCACTACTTTCCCATAAATGATGTGAATAAGCATTATTAAATGTATGATTTTGTTCAAATAAAGCTTCTACATGGGTTTGGTGATATAAAGGCCAAAAAAATGATTGATAATTTAATATAGTTATATCATTAGGTATTTGTGTAGATAACCATTTAGGATACTGTACTGAATGAGTACACCATGTGGGGCTACCTGGGGGGCCTCCTTTAAAATATTTTTGAAATCCTGCTAACCATTCTTGACCAAATGTAGAATTTTTTTCAGATAATATAATTGCGGGGCATAATCCTTCACACCCATCTACACCTTGATCACCCATTACAAATTGGTTATTTAAAATGTCATCAAAAGGTTTAACAAATATAGTGTCTGTATCTGCATAAATTCCTCCTTGTTCTAATAATACTTGTAAACGTATAACATCACTTTTGTGTGCTGGTTGAATTATAGGAGTTCCAAAAATTTCTGTTGGTGGAGTTATAAAATTTAGATTTACTAAGGGTTTTGTAAGTTCCCACCATTCTCCTTCTGGTTCTTTATCTAGCCATATATTAATAGACTCAGGATTTAATCTTAACGCACTTTTAATAGACAGATAATGATGTAATTTCCATGGTCTTTCTTTTATATAAACAAAATGGATTATATTAGGTATCATTATAATGTATTATAGTATTTATTTTGAAATTCTTGTCTTTTTATATGTTTTGGGTGATATAAACACCATTCTTCCTCTTGGGGTAATAAAGCATAATTTTCATGACCTACTAACATTTCATGTACTCTATTTTGACATTTTATTTTAGGATTATTTTGCACAATTCGTGTTTGATAATCTGGCCAATTGACCCATCCTTTTTCATTTACATTCCATCGCCATTGATTTATATGACCTTGAGTTAAACCATCCACAGTATTTACACGAGGAATTAAAAATAAGTCAGTTGTTGGGTTGATTTTTAAAAGTTCTTTTAAATTTGTAGTTAAAGATTCGTGTGGTAGTTCATCTGCATCGATTTGAAATATCCAGTCACCCAAACAATTTTCTTTTAAATTATTTTTAAAAGATGCAAAGTCTCCCTTTAAGGGGAACTCTATAACTTTTAAAGGACCCCCTTGCCAAGTACCTAATACTTCATATACTTCAGGTGTAGTATTCCCTTGATCACATTGAACAACTATTTCATCGTTTTCTTCAATATTTTGATGTAAAAATTCTAATAACCTTTTTAATTCTTCATGTTCATTACAAACAGGAATAGCATAACTTATTTTCATTAACCTTTATTTTTTAAACATTCCCATTTCTTC
>Ga0181390_1001099_pt1 | contig 12093 bp, 8 predicted proteins | sample 13SPOviralmetaG_FD_130085 | JGI IMG/M metagenome (GOLD analysis project Ga0181390, IMG submission 130085) | Marine viral communities from the oligotrophic San Pedro Time Series (SPOT) site, San Pedro Channel, CA, USA - 13 SPOT_SRF_2010-07-21 | ecosystem: Environmental > Aquatic > Marine > Strait...
AAATTTTCTACGAGACTTTGAGAACTGCTTCAGTGGGTTTTTGAACTCGATCACTTTGTCAGTTCCATTCTTGATATACGCTACAGCCCAGCCTTTATCGTTTAGACCATAGGTGTGATTGGGGTATTGCCAATCAGTAACTTCTTTCCACCAAGTTATCATGCTACTGCCAACTTGACAAAAGCGTGAACTGGGTTAACAACTTGAGACAAACCAATCTCATCGAAACCATACAATACAGTACCGTTCATTGGGTTAGTGCCGAGTTCATACTCGATTAGGTCATAACCAGTTGGAATGAAACCAACATAAGAATGAATGTCTTCAATGTGTTTTACATCAACAGGAACTGTGTTATACATAATATATTCTCTCTTCAATTCAATTTATACATATATTATAGCAGGTTGAATATTAAAGTCAACCCCTAAAACCCAAATTTTTCTCTAAATTTTTGTCTGGCTTCCACAAACTTAGGCAGATGGTCCATTGTCTTTTCGACAAAGACTTGCGGCTCATTATCATCCACAGCAATCACAGTTACAATTTGCTTGATTGGAACACCAGTTCGTTCAAGAAACATGGCCGCATAAGCCGCTTCTTGAATGAAGTATCCTTCGACATACTCTCGCTTCTTTGGTCTGCGAGAGGTCTTATAATCCACAATCGATAGGACTCCATCCCATTCAGCAATACAGTCCACACGACCAGCAACCTCTAATCGCTCACTGTAGAGCGGTGCCTCTTGAATCCATATGTTATTCATATGTTTATCAAGCAAAGGCTTAATCGTGTTAAAGGTGAACAGGTTTGCAGGCATTGCACCTTTACTCCAGTTCTCTTCGTTGTTCACATAATCTTCTGCAAGTTGGTGCACCGCAGTACCACGAGTAGAGGCTTGAGCCATGACTCGATTTGCTTCTTCTTCACCAACTCGTTTACGCCAAGCATCAAGACCAGATTTGTCCTGAGTGGCTCCTAAAACAGTAGTGATGGAAGGGAGTTTCTTGCCGTCAGGCGTTGTGTATAAACGCCCGACTTTCTTGACAATATTGGCTTGCAACTCTTGAAGAGCGTAGCCGTGTTCGACATGATTAAACATTAATTAACTTCTCAATCATTGTCAATGGAACATTCCAAAGCGACTCGTTTATACGAACAACTGCTTTGGTTCGTTTGATCTCAGTAATCCTACCGATAAGCGTGTCTTTCTTACTGCTGACTCTCACAGTATCACCAACACTTAACGATGCTTTAACATCTTTAGAAGTTTTTGCTTTAACAACTTTCAACTGTAAGTTGACAGTACTAATAATAGCATTAATGTCAGCCATATTGTCAATTTCTCTAATGGCTTTACAGATATCTAACGCATCAATTCTCATAATATAATTCTCTCTTCAATTCAATTTATGCATACATTATAACAGGTCTGAAAGTAATGTCAAGGGTTTATTTTCTCTTTCGAGGTTTAAACCCTAACATCGACATCGCTTCAGCCGGAGTAAACTCTTCTGCTAGTTTCAAGTAGATTTCAACATGAGAGTTTTTAACTAGGAAGTTAACCCACGATTTCCAAGGCTTAGGACCATATTTGAATCGTGCAATAAATGCGGGCTTCATCTTACCTACCCAAGATGGGTGACAATTTGGCTTAACTTCATCCATTGTCTTAGACCCGTTGTAGGGACCGTTGTACATAAGGAACGAACCATCCCATGTGAACTGCTCTTTATCAAATCGTGTATACATAATCATCTCTCTATCTATTCAATACAAGTATTATATCAAATTGGATAGAAAAGTCAAAGACTATTTTGTTATAAGCATATAACCAGGAGTTATAAGGCGGCAATCATGAACGCAAGTAGTTGTTCGTATCTGACACCCATTGCTGTGTGTTCTGTTGCACCTGCACGATGCTCTTCGGGTATATCTTCTAATGTTGGATACGATACTACACCACCTTCGTATTCATACCAAGTATCTTCCATGAACATTGCGTATCGATGAGCATCCAAACCTTCTGCTGTAAACGCATCATCAAGGTCTTGAGCAATAATACCAAAGTGAATACGAGCCGCTTCACCCTTTTCTTCATACGCATCGATTCTACGATACTTGCGAAGTAGTGGTTTACATCGAACTGCTACTCTCAACTCAGCGGCAGTCAATTCTTCAATATCTCTCTTCTCGTTTCTATCAGAAGATGTTGTTGTACCGCTTGAGAATCGACCTAGTTTCCATCTGTTACTATAACTACCTAAATCACAAACACCATTTGTGCCTAGGCCTGTGTCACTATGGGCGGGGTAAATATATCTTGATCCAAATCCATCAAAGAATGTCATTGCGGCATTATCTTGTCCAATAATCATTCTTGATGGTGCGCTACCAGAGCCTAATGTTGCGATTCTGGCTGCCTCATACCAAGTTGTGTTACCACCCTTTGCTTGAAAACTTACTAGTTGATCGTATACACCGCTTGTTGATGCATCTGACTTGAGTGTCACCATATTATCAAACTGTGCAGGCCCGTCAACAGTTAAGTTACCATTAATAGTGATTGTACGAGCCGCAGTGGAACTAGTCGGGCCTATATTGATGTTTGTAATTGACGAAGTAGCGTTATTAGTGCCGATATTAATTGTTTTAGTTTCGGTACTGGCAACATTGCCGGTGCCTATATTAATCGTCTGTGTTTGCGTACTATTCCCAAGAGTGATTGTACCTGTGCCAGTAATACTACCAAGAGTAATCGTTTTAGCGGCAGTATATGGAGTTACACTAAAATCATACCCGTTGAAATTAATATCGCCACTAGCAAATGTAGTAGCACCATTAATTGCTACGGTACAAGTACCAGTACTAGGATCATTACCACCTATGGTCACTGCTGTATCATTACCCTGTGAGGTTTTTGCCGCAATATTTACTGTAGCAAGACCGCTACCTGAGCCACTACCAATATTAATGATTTGCTCTTGATCAGATTCCGTTGCGGCATTACCAATATTAATTGTATTGTCTTTAGTACTACGACCAAGAGTGATTGTACCAGTTTGAGTCGTTCCACCAATAGTGTGAGTAGCGGCAACAGTAGCATCATCCATCAACACTGTACCATACATCGTAATGTTACTTTGTGTACCTGATGATGTACTTGAGTTACCCATATTAATATTTTTAGTATGATAACTTGTGCCTGTAGTACCTATATTGATTGTTTTTGAACTACCTGATGATCCACCTGTACCAATATTAACAACCTGAATTTGACCTGATGCTGGCGTTTCAGCTTGAATATTAATTGTTTGTGGACCTGTACTAGTACCAAGTGTTACAGTTGGTGCATTTCCACCAAAAGATGTTGTGTTTCCTGCAAGGGCAGTCGTTGATGATGTTCCTAATTCTAGTAATGCAGTATCGCCCGCTAGTGCTGTTGTTGATGATGTTCCTAATTCTAGTAATGCAGTATCGCCCGCTAGTGCTGTTGTAGAACTTGTTCCTAATTCTAGTAATGCAGTATCGCCCGCTAGTGCTGTTGTAGCACTAGTGCCCAATTCAAGACCATCTATCGTTACCTTATTGTCATTATTTCTTGTGACAGCAACACCCGTTCCACCTACGATTTGAACTGGGTCAACAGCACTATTAGTCGTTAATCGTACTTGTGGGTCTGCATCATTAACTGGTTCTATTACTACTCCAGAAACAGAAGAAGATGCTGTACCAATGCCACCATTGTCTGCTAGAGTGAATGTATCAGTATTATCAGTGAAATTAGATATTGTAAACTCGCCTGTGTTTATACCAGAACTACCAGAGTCTGTTACTCTAACTTTGTCTCCATTTGCAATACTATTAGTGACAGTCACAAGAAGTGTTACTGTATTATTACTGACACCAGAAACAATACTAGCAAGAGGATTAACAGCATAATAAGAAGTTTTTTCTGCCTTAAGGTCAAACGATGTATTGCCTGCGAGTGCTGTAGTAGAATCTGTACCTAATGCAAGTGTTGAATAGTCTGTGCCCGCTACTGCGGCTGATAGAACACCAGAGCCATTTGCTTTCAAAATACCATTAGTTGTTCCAAAGATACCTGCTTGATTGCCAGAGTGCCATGTCTCATATACACCGCCCTGAACGAAGTTTGCTGGAGCTGATGTGCTTGTTGTGCCCATCTGGCCCCAAGTAGCATCAACACTTGCGCCATCGCTTCTTTCGGCTATGAAATGTACCATTGCTCCTTGCGAAGCACCATCCACACGAGAATAAACATCTACAGTTACTGGATTAGAACTGCTAGATATAACATAACCAAAGTCTACAGCCGCGGTTCCATAATGATATGTGTCGATATCTACTTCCGGACCATTATCACCATAATATACTCGAATTGATGCAAGCGTTGGTCTAGCTTCATCTCCTGCGCCAGCTTCAGCCGATATTGCACTAAGAAACACAGAATAATTCTGATACTGTGTGGTGATATCGATTTCTCCGATCTTCTTATATGACTTGTCTCCTGGATTAAGATTACTCGCCCCACCGCCGACTATTACGAGTTCATTTCTGACTGGTGTTGTAGTTGGGTGGTAAGTACTATTATCATATGAGTAATTTCCACTACCATCATTCTTTAGAAAGCCAGTTCCATTAGCTATTACATCAATAGGGCTTGTATCACCACCATCAGTGACTGTAATGCCTGCTGTGTTACCAAACAGATCATTCCATCTTTGGCTTCTTGTTGTGTGCAAATAGATATCATCGCCATTTTCGCCAGTCCCGCCTGCACTACCCCAGTCGGAATATCCAAGATAATCCGTTTCGGCAAAAGAAGATTCCCAGGTAGCAGTCACATTAGCCGAATCAGATACAGTTTCTGATGTAACAAACCCCTCAGCACCAACATCTCCAGAAGAGTCTAAAACAATATAAAGTTTAACTTGACTAAGATTGGAAGGGCTTGTGACACTGGTTTTTCTTGTTTTACAAAATATTCCCAAATCGCCAGTTTTTCTTGATGATTCTGTCGAAAGATATATTTCTGGATTAGTACCAAAGGCGTCTGTTTGCCTAATTGATATATGCGTAGTTTCTGTTATAGTTGTATTATCTGCGTAATCAGTTGTATTAGTAACGAATGATGCTTTATAAGACTCACCTACTCCAGTGATATCAATTGTTGCAACCTTTATATGCTTCTGAGTACCAAGAACACTGTTATTACCAGATGGTAGTCTAAATCTTGCGCCAATTTTATCTGGTGAGTTGTAGTCAGTGCCTTCTACTGCGACAGATGCAGTACCGCCACCATCAGTTTTAAGAAGACCTGATGAATTACCAAAAGCATCACCTTCCATCATTGTACCAGAAGTGGTTCCGAAAGACTTACCATCAATCGTTATCTCTGTATCGCTATCTCTAGTGACATCAATGTTCGTTCCACCAGTGACCTTTATGCTAGTATCTGTTCCGTTACTTCCATCTAGATGTATTTTTGGATTTGTGTTAGTCAATCGTGTTATAGTGACTGTACTAGCAGATGTTGGCACACCTGCGCCTGCTATAGTAAACCCATTTGTACTAGTAATAGTGATTGATGAAGACGAATAATCCCCCTCGGTCATATCTCCAGAAGTGTCTACAACTCTAACCCCATCAGTAGCTTGTATACCATGCCCTGTAGCAGATACCACAGCATCGTCAGTTCCGCCTAATGTGACACTAGATACTGTCAGCGCACTACTTTCTGGTGTCTGTAATGATGTGACATCATAAGTAACTACTGTATCATCATCATCTCTCCAACCAGGTACTCCACTAGCATCAGTTTTCCAAACCTTGCTGTTTTGATTCGCACCTGATGCTACATAACCTTCTTGTGTATCCGTATTTGCTTGCCATGTATCTTCAGAATCTACTGTTATCTCTGTGCCACTAGTCCTAGTTACTGTAGTATTTGTTCCACCGGTTAGTGTGATATCTACATTACTGCCTTGGCTAGGAGTCAATCTAAGAGTTGGATTGTCGTCTAAATCTGGGTCAGAGCCCGTTTGCTCGATACTGATGCCGTAGGTTGTATCTGAATCTGAGGTCAATAGTTCAGTAAAGTCAGAAATAGTTGCGCTTGTTCCAGTGTTTCTAATGTAGGACTTATTGTCAGTAGTTTGAATAACAACATCGCCTTCTTGAGTTGTACTTGACAAATTAGCAACCTCTGCATCAGTAGAAACAGTAGTCACACTTGTTAGAGAAATAGAAGGTAGATATGTGCTAGGAATCGTTCCAGTAAATGACTGAGTTGACAAGTCTATCGCACTTGAAGTCTTTAGGAAATTAGTAAAATCTTCTGGCGTGTAAGTAAAAGTTTTTGTGGTAGGATTATATGTAAAATTAGTTGTGCCTGCTGTTGCAACATCCGCACTTAACTCAACACTTGTTAGTACTGGATAATCAGTTGCCGTGGCCGCTGAGTTTCCTGAAGCATCTAAGAATTTAGATAGTCGAATATCCGCACTTGATTGAAGTACTTCAGTGTCTTGAATTGTTTGAAATCTAATACCAATGCCAGTGTCTGCTTCTTGGCCTGCAAGACTAGCAGTAACCAGAGCAGACAAACTACTAGTTCTATCGCTTAGATAGTTAAAGTTTTCGTCTAACTCATCAAAAGTTAACGCTCTACCTAATGTTCCTCTTAATTTAATTGGCATTTATATCTCCGATTACACCGAACCTAACTTACTATTTATCTCTGCGATACTGAAGTTTAATTTATTATCAACAGTCGCCATTGTAGATGTTATGGGATCATTTGACAACTGAGTTGGATTTTGCCAGTTGCTTGCATCTGGATCTAAGAATGCAATATTTCCAGAATATCCTCTGTTACCAGAAAGATCATTAAAGAAAGGCGAATCACCAAATTTTGATCCCACTACTGGCTCAATTCCTGTTTCGTAAAGTTTCTCTTCTCCTACAGCATAAAATCTAAAAAATCTTCTTAGTTGTCTAGGAGTTGTTGTAGGATGAAGTTGTAGAACCAAGCAAGCCATTCCTGCTATGTTTGGAGAAGCGAAAGATGTTCCCGACATAGCATAGTATCCGTTCGAAAACATATTGGCGTAGATACTTTCTCCTGCCGCACAGGTATCTACAGATTCTCCTCTGCAACTAAAGTCTGACATAGTTTCTTTTCCGTCAAATCTATCACTTGTAAAGAAAGAGGCTAAAGATGCACAAGTTATGGTATCTCCTGCACAATAATAATTTCTTCTCATAAAAGGGAAAAAATCGCCTAGATTATCCATATCATACGCATAATTACTCCATTGACCATTGTTATAATCAATTCCACCAGGCAGAGCAGTGCTAGTATTGTAATTACCTGCCGCAGAAACATGGTGAACTCCTGCTGATATCATATCTTCGAGAGGTTTCATTCTACTCTCATATAAACTTGATTCTGTAACACCATTGTTTAATTTGGTTGCGATCTCATCTAAGTCGTCTGAACTTAATGAAGATCCATCATAAGCACCGTTGAAGTTGTAGCTACCTGAATAGTGACTTGTGTAAGTATTTCCATACATCACACCTGAAGCCGTGGTTCCTTGCTGTAACTGGTTAAACCCTTGAATGGCTACTTCACTTGAGCCTCCAGGCGCAACAATGTTATAGAAATTATTTCTGAAGTATAATCCTGTAGATACTGGATCATATTTAGAAGAGGGATCAAATCTGGCTGCTATAGAATCTATTACTATTGTTGGTCTTGTGTTTCCATTTGCGATTTTATTTTGATGAAAAAGTCTAAATGAGTCCCAACCATCTTCGTAGACACTAGCAAAATCTCCTACTTGGTTTCTAGGCCATATATAAATTTGCGCTCCAGTCGCCCATCCATAAGTGTTACTACAGGCGATATATGCTACTCCCTCTGCGTGATCTGTCACTCCGTCGGGGTGTGTACCACTTTCAGCTACTTGAACTCGATCTGAAGTATTAGCGAGTTCCACAAATCTATGACTTCCTGTTGGAGGAGCACTGTTTCCCAAATCTTTTGTACTTGTGCTATACCGAGAAGTTTTCAACTCAATTCTATAGTTTGCGCCACCATTAAAAGCAGTGACTGATGCTACATAATAGTTTTTACCGGAAACTAACCTTCCTAAGTCTTCATTATCACCTAAGTTGTAGTACACTAGAATGTCGTCTACATCCAAGGTTTGGCCAGCATTCTTAGTTATTTCTATTGTATCTTGAACATGGTCTACATCACTATTGTCAAAATTAAAGGCTTGTATCACTGTATCTGTATATTTTATAGTAGGAACACTGATGTTATATTGTGTTTGACCTTGATCATCTGGTATCAAGTCTCCGGCACTATTACCATCATTGGTATCTTCTGGATATCTAAGAGGAAGACTATTCCACTGAAACTGCTGTATTCTAGTGGTGCCGTCGGTTTGAAATTCTGGATCTTGAATATCTAAAATGCTACCTATATTAAGAATTATGTCTACTCCACTACCATCAAGAGAAGTTCCATTATAAGCAGGAGCGGTGTATGTGTCGGTACGACCTAAGTTTGCTACCTGATTATTGTCTGTTACAGTATGTCTTAACAAGCCCCAGTTGCCCAGAGGAGGAAGTCCGTCAGTAGTGTTATAATCATATCCAGATTGAGTACTCAAAAAGACATCTTCATTATATAAGCCTGCTCTAGTAGGAGATCCTAGAGGCTGTCTTCTTATGTAGCTTACTGACTTTGACACAATCGCCTGTTCTTCTTCTGCACACATATCAGATATATCCATAGGTTCAATTGTGCGAACTATAGAACTATCTGATAATACTGCCAACTCATCTTCTGTACATTCTGCTATAAAGGCATTAGGTCTTTTGGGTAAAGAGTTAGTAACATTCACGCCAGACGAATTCACCAGTGCCATGACATCACGGCTGGCAGTTCCATCGGCAATTACTATGTAATATCGTTGGGTCATAATCACTCTTACATTCTGTTTAATATGGTATTTATATCATTTACAGTAAAGTTCATTTCGGCTATTTTTACAGGTATTCCATTCGAATCGAACAATATTTTTCCTTCTGAAGATACTAGAACTGCGCCGTCGGTAAACTGTAAAGTAGGATCTGGACCTGGCGGAGGATCAGAAGTTTCTATAAAAATAGTACCCGTTTCACTTTCTGTCTCAGGCTCTGGTGACAAATCTGGCGGTTGTTCTGGCTCTGGGTCGGGCTGAACTAGCGGAGGTTCTATAGGATCTATTAGTATGGGATTCTGATCTACTAGAACTCCTGGTGGGAATCCTAGATAATCTCCAACATACGGATCATTGTTAGAATTAGGATTTTCAGCAAGAAAACTAGCAGATGGAGTAAAGTCCATTGATCCCCAGTAAGCAAAGTCAAATAGTTGTTTCTCTTCAACAACTAAAGTCTGGCTAAATCTATAACACCTTGCTTTGCGATCTTCCTTTAAAGTTCCTTCTGGAGTATGCACTAGTTGCTCTAGCAAAAACTCGTAGTTTGGATTCTCAGTCGTAATTGGAGCAAGTGCAGGAATAAGATTGTTAATCTCTACTTCTACAGTCTGCTGAGAAGAGTTACCAAAACTATCAGTAGCAACTACAGTAAAAGTTCGTACAGGATCTACTGCATGATCACCAAAAAAGGCACTATTAGTTTTAACGATACCAGTGTTACTATCAATACTAAATCCAAAGCCATCGACAATACTAAAGGTAACGGGGCTTATATCTGTGACAGTAGTAGTATAAACAGTTTGATTAGTCCTATCTTGGTTTGCTTCACTGTTTTCATCAAGAGCAGTGCCAATAGCACCAGAGTTAATGAATGGAGCATCGCCGTCAACTTCATTGATGTTCAGTGTAATAAACTGCTCAGTAAAGTTATCTGTATAAGAGCCGTTTTCGTCATAGGCTCTTATTGAGAAGTTATATTGACTTTTTGTGCCATAGTCTGGATTTTCTTTCAGTGTAATTTCAGCAGTATAATCGCCAGCGGCAGAGCCGAGGCGTCTGATGGTACTACTATGCGGCTTTAACCTCTTTAGATGAAATTTGTCGTTATCTGCACCTTCACCCAGCCTAAAGTAGATGTTATCCAGAGAGAATGTATCTATGGCATCAGCATCAGCAGTATCATCCACTGTCGCTGTGTAAATAAGCTGACCCGCACCGCTGTTCTCATCAATCGCAGTCGCCGTAGTACCTGAAGTGAAGACTGGAGGAACGGTGTCTACTCCATCAGTGAGAGTAATTGTAATAGTTAATGGAGATCCTATAGTGGTGTAAGTTCTAGTGTCCATATTATAGGAGCTGTGTTGAAATGTTACAGTGTCTTCAGTCTGAGTATCTGGAAGACTAACGGGCGCAGTATTCAGTCTATAAATTTTTAAGCCAGCACTCCACATTTTGTATACATCAGGATCTGAGGGTATTAGAAAAGGCGGTGAAGTATTTGATTCAGTAGATCCTGAGAATATCAGAAGTCGGGTTTCATCTAGGGCAATAACATCTCTTGGGTTGTGATAGATATATCCGATAGGATCATCAAACACGACTTGCTGTCCTGATTGTCCTGGAATAAAACCATGGCCTTTACCCGACAGAAACTGCAAACTCATGTGATCAGCGGGATAAGTACGGCTATGGTTATTCATCATCCTAATGGGGCCGTCTTGATAGATATCGTAACGAACTTCTCCGTCTTCGCTTGCACGAAGAAAGATGTCTCTGTGAAAGTTACCTCGCTCGGCGCCATAGTCACCGTTCGATCTTCCCCAACTAATAAAACCCTCATTATGCGGATATATATTTGAATAGTATCTGTGATCTACTCCACTCATGGTAGCGTAGTCAAAGTCAACATGACATCCTGAACTTTCAAACTTTATTTGCCTACCCTTAGGCAAAGTGATTTGTACAGGACCTGTACCTACATCTATGTAATATGGTGTTGCATGAATACTATACTGTGCAGGCGGTCGGCTGATACTATTAGATTGTAAAATTTGCCATGAAGTATCACTAACCTGATTAAGGTAGTAAACAAGATAACTCTGTTCGCCTGTTATATGTGACATTACTAGCCTGCTATGACATTTGGAGAGCCACTAGCGGCCGCATTTCCACCCCAAGAACCGTGGCCAGAAGTCGCATCACCCTTTCTGTGAACTCCTTTGCCTTCAGCAAATACTTTACTCGACTTTCCAGATACTGGATCACCACAAGAAGTGCCTCCACCAGCAACAACTACAAGACTACCATTTGCGTAGACCTTACCTTGAGCCGCATTTGAGTACGGAGTTTGATGAAATGGACTAGGAGTAGGACTTGCGTGTCCAATATGCTTGTCTACACCCTTTCTTACTACACCTGGCATTGTTATAATCCTTGTTTATCTCTCTCTATTATATATGATTTTACGAGATTACTTCTTACAATATCATTGGCTAGAAACTCAACAAAGTCGAACTCTCGCATATTGCGAATCACTTCCATGAACTTTTTCAAGCCTGAAAGTTCTTTCTTTCGTTCACTTGTTAGATCGTCTTGCTTTACATCACCTGCGAAAATGATTCTACAGTCTTCACCGACACGAGTCATTACTGTGTGTAATTCTTGATCACTCATGTTCTGAACTTCGTCAACTACGATAATGCAGTCGTCAAAAGTAGAACCTCTTAGAAAGGAAGTAGACACAAACTCTACGCTGTTTCTGGTTTTCAGAATCTCGTAAGCATCACCTCTACCAAAGAGTTTGCTACAGATGTCGTAGTACGGTGCTTCGTACACTTTCATCTTATCTTTCTGAGAACCAGGCAGAAAGCCTATATCTCTTGTTGGAACGATTGATCGAATGATAAACACTTTCTTATGTGGAGTGTTTGTCTTCAATGTCTCTTTAAGTGCAAAGTATAGTGCTAGAAAGGTCTTACCAGTTCCGGCTATACCATGTAACATTAAGTTTTGACCTTCATCCCACGACTCAAAGGCTAAAGCCTGATTATCAGTCATTGGAGCAATATCG
>Ga0181390_1001100_pt1 | contig 12089 bp, 12 predicted proteins | sample 13SPOviralmetaG_FD_130085 | JGI IMG/M metagenome (GOLD analysis project Ga0181390, IMG submission 130085) | Marine viral communities from the oligotrophic San Pedro Time Series (SPOT) site, San Pedro Channel, CA, USA - 13 SPOT_SRF_2010-07-21 | ecosystem: Environmental > Aquatic > Marine > Strait...
GCACGAGTTTGCCCTATCTGTTGGGAACTCATTTTCTTGCCGGATGCAACTTTTCCAATTAGTCCTGATTTAACACCAGTTCTTTTTGCTGCATTTTTTGCTATTTTTGCTGCCCTTTTTTCTTGGTCGGCAGTTGCTCTTAGTTTCTGGTTTACTTCATCTAAATTGGCTGAAGTACTTTTTAGTGCTTCTTTCTGTCCTTCATCATAGTCTTTAAACTTATCTTTTATAGTATCTAGCGGCATTATCATCTTAAGAATACTTATTCCAATGGCACCAAACACTGTTACAGCCGCAATAGCATTACCAGAAAGCAGGTTAGCAAACCCCTCGAAAAACGGCAAAACCGCCTGAGTACCTGCTTTAGCTAAATCTTCAAAGGTTTTTGCTAGTTTTATAAATGCGTTAGATTGAGGCTCCACACTACCAAACAAATCATTTGCTTGTTTCATAGTCTCTACATAAATTGCCTGAGAGCGCTGAGTATCTGTTAAAGCAGCAGCGGTAGTCCCTAAAGAGGAAGCGTAATTTTCGGTTGCAGTTTTAAGCCGTAGAGTAATACCTAATTCATCAAGTAGTTCTGGTTCTGCTTTAGATACACCCCTTAGTAGCCTATCAAAAGAGTCTGAAAAGTCTCTACCTAAAGCGGTGGAGGCTTTTCTAGCGGCTAGTGCCATCTCGTCTAGTTGTTTGGGGGAGAAACCTTTTGCTAAACCAATACCCGCTGCTTGGGCAGCTTCTTGGAAGCCAAGCATACCATCCGCAGCCTCTCGTAACCTACTAGTTACACTAGACAGCGCTACACCAGTATTCTGGGCATACTGTACCTGGCCTTTTTCTAAGTTAGATACGTCTGCTGCTCTTTTAAAGAAGTTAAAAGCTGCACTAAGGGCAAAAACATTAGCTGCAAGAACAGCATATGCACCAACAAGCCCGGAGCTGCCACCTCCAATAGTTTGGGCTTGTTTAGCAAATGCTTTAGTAGAGTTACTTGTAGCTTGTGCTACACCTTTCTCTCCTTTATGAAATTTACTTCTTTTTTGGCCTGCCTTATCTGTAGAAGCACCTAACTTATCAGTAGCTTGAGAGGCTTTTTGAGCCTCTTTTTCTACCATTGATAAAGTGCCGTCATCATCGACTTTAATCTTTATTTGTACTTCTTTAGCCACTATTTTTTTCTCTTTAGCTTTTCACGCTCTCGCTTCATAAATTCGGCGGATTGTTCAATAGCTCTTGAGTCTAACCAGTTTATTATCTCTAAGAAAAACTCCTTATCGTCTATTTCATAAGTATCTATTAGCAAAGGAAGATTGGTGTAATCTTTTCCCAGATATCCAATATCGGCTACTATTCTATCGCCTAACATATTGAATATGTTTATAGCTATTTGGGCAACTTCCGGTAGGTCATTCCAAGAAATAGGAACTCTACTCCAATCTACTTCCTGTCCTAGTTGTTCGCAAATTTCAAAATATTTTTCAGCAGTTATTTTACTGTCTACTCCATTAAAAAATTTAGTCAGACGTTTCCAAAATATCTCCTTCTGTTGGAGTACGAAAATTATCTAGATCAAAGACTACCTCATTGAGCCAATTATCAAATTCTGTTGATTGAGCTACTAAGATCTGAGCATTATCTTCGGAAAAAGGAAGCTCTGTATCTAAAGCTTGATCTGTTGTATCTATTAAAATTAAAGTTTCCAAGTGTTCTAGAGTAAGTCCTTTCCAGTTTTTAATTGTGGACTCTGTGAAGTATTCTACAAATTTTTCTTCGTCTAGAACTTCTTCCATTTGTCTGGTTTTTCTATCTAGTTTTTGTGTTGTGCAGCGTTTTCTAAGATTTTGAAGCTCTTTGCGAGATAGATTGACTACTTCTACAGAAAACCCTTTTAAGCCAGGAAATTCTACCCAAGCTGATTTACTATCGATAATTAAATTTTTAAGTTGCATGTATTTGCCTCCTTAGGCACTTGTTGTTATATAAGTTAATAAAGATGAGATAGAAACAGCATTACTTGCTAGTCTCCAATCCATGTCCAGAGTATAAAACGGTCCTGGACTTACCCGCGTAGTTACGTTTACACCACTTGAAGCAGAAAATAAAATACCATAATCAACATTAGAAATGGAGCTAAATGCTCCTGTTGTCCAAGCACTATTTTCATAAAAGTGCTGGTTTGCTCCTCCTCCTGCACTTGTGTTGGAAAAATTAGTTGCAACCTCAGAAGCAGTAGCTGTAGGTAGTGCCCACTTTGAGTTTCCCGCTAATACCCTGTCCTTCAAAGAGAACGTAGAGGGGTACTCTATATTTTCTCTATTTGAGGAAGAAATACCACCATGTACAGTCTTGTGCTTTACCCAATCCACGTTATTTTGTAGTTCTAGGGATGCATTTAGTAGATTTTCTTGGGAGTAAGCAACAGCAGTATACTCATCATCACTCAGTCCTAGAGTACTACTTCTATATGATAGTACTTTATTCAAAGGAAGAAAAGTTCTATTGGCATTTCTTGCTTGAACATTACCGGCAGCAAATGTAGGTATATTACTACTAGATACATTTGAAAAGTTTACGGAAGCTCCATTTATTATTTCTGTGCCTGCATTATCTGCAGAGGTTAGTTTAGTACCCGAACCTTCTAGACTTAATGAAATAATAGATCCTTTTTCTATATTGAATTTACCTGCTGAGAAAATACACTTCTCTATACAAAATGCTTTTGTGCTTTCTATAAACCAAATGTCAAAAGTTTTTAAGGTATTTTCCGAATTCAGGTCTACTAACATATTAAATATTGGAGTATCAAAATCATTTTCTTTTAGTAAAGGGACAGAAAAACTAAATGAAGCTGGGTTTGCTTTTTTAATAGTTCCTGCTTTTACTAAAGCAGCCTGATTATATAAAGTTTTTTGTGCATAAGTATTTTCGGTAAATGTTTGTGAAAAACTTGCACCTGAAGGAAGTACATCTATCACATATACATTAGTACCTGTAGATGGTCTCATGTAAACTTTAGTATTTTCTAAATGATGATAAATATCCACAGTTATCCCTTTGAACTAGGTCTAAGACCACGTTTAATTTTTATAATCTATAGTATAATTCAAAGGAGTTAAAAAGTCAAGAAATATTTTTTAGTTGTAGGTTATTCTGGCTACAGAACTGTTGGAAATATTAGTAATTGCTGCTGAATCTGTTCCGATAAATTCGCAAGAAAATGTTAAAGCGCTGGAGGTAGCCAAGCTTGGGTTTTTAATGAAGGCATTATCAATTTTAATGGTTACGGATCTATCTGCCACAGTTCCTCCTATATTGAAACTTAAAGAGTGTAAGGGAGACGCTTCCTCCTGTATAACTTCTATAAAGTCTTTAGAGGTTCCTGCGGTAGTACCCTCTACATAAGCAGAAAAATTGCCTTGTACTACAATATCCCCCCTAGAGAACCCTACAGTACTATTTATATGCCCTAAAAGGTCTGGCCTAATTGGAGAATGCTGAACAGATAAAGATATTTCTGCTGAGATTAAGGGAACATTGGGAGCGCTACTAAAAGGATTAGAGTTCTCACCTGTGGGTAAATCTACGGATAAAGTACTTAAATTATTTATTATTTGATTGCTTGTATTTAAGGCCGATGCATTCTGTACCGTAACAGGAGTCCAGGTAGTTGGGGATAAAGTTTGACCTAATCCTTGCCAGGATACTGTTGCAACATTACTCATAGATATTTGCACCTGGGCAGCTGTTAAAACACACCCAGTTACTTTATAACCCCTAGCTCCATCATATATAAAATATAAATCAAAAGTAGGGTATGTAGGTTTTAAAGAAAATATATTATTTAAATCGCCTGCTTCTGTTTCATTTTGACCTGTAAAAAATTCCCACAGTATTCCTTCGGAAGATTTATTACCGTTGTTTTGATGGGGGTTCATCTGAGTAGAAAAAGAAATAGAAACAGGGGCTAAGTTAGTTTTAAATGCTTTTGAAGATGAAGTAGAAGAAACTTGTGTACCATTTTCTTGGGGCAACGAAGAAACCTTAACTTCGTCTATTTCTGCTTCTTGATTAAATTCAGGATTAGAGCTGACAGGAATTTGCCACCACTGTGTAGAGGTTTTCAAATAAACTTTTAGCTTTTTATCAAGAAAAAAAGTAGACATAAAAAAATCCAAATAAAGGGGCCGAAGCCCCTTTATTAACTCAAGTAATAATACTTAGGATAAACTTGCTCCAACATATTTTAAAGTAAGTTCGTCTTCATTCTCGAACCCCGATGGAAGTGCGTGAAAGTTAGTTTCTATAGAAATAATATCCTCAATAGAGTGTGTAGGAACCTCTAAGTGACATGTTGGCATAGCCATTTCTAGTCTAGGGCTTCCCGTTCCTCCAACCTTAAATAAAAGGTTGTGGGAGTTAGTAACTAAAGTAGTATTTTCTATAAGATCTTCGAACAAGTCGGCACTACTACTAGATTCCATATTTAAGTAACAAGTAAAGCTACCAGAAATAGTTCTAGTACCTGTTACATGCCCCAGAGGAATGTTTACCTCTCCTAAAGTCTCAGGGGTTAAGTAGGTAATATTATTACTTACTGTAACATTACCACCTGTTAAAACTAAGTCATACGTAGTACCACCATTAGCAGAAGCCTCTGTAGCAGTTAAAGAAGTTAATCGATTTCTTATGTAGTTATTAGTATTAGTTAAAGCATTCGGCTCTGTTCTGCTTGTGCCTCCTGAAGGCACTGCAGTTACTTCCTCTATCAAACTACCCATACCTGACCAGTTAATAGTTGCAATACCTTCTATATCAAAGTCGATTGAGGCTTCGTTTACAACACATTTACTAAGCTTATATACTGCTTTAGTACCTGAGCTTGCTCCACCTAATTCAAAATAAATATCTGCAGTACCTAAAGTGGCTTTATTTGAGTTTTCAAAGTCAATATCTAAATCATCGCCATCTCTAGCAAAACCAGTAAAAGTAGTGCCTGAGGTTGCCCCGATTGCTTGAATATCAGCTCCCATATCTTGGTTTACTTTACTAAGAGCAACTCCTAAAGCTGCAGCTACTTGCTCCTTTGACACAAATATCTTGTCATTTATTTCATACCCTGAGCCACCTTCGGAGGCAAGAGCAATATCAAATGCACCACTACTCTCTGTATAGCTAACAGTTACATGTATGCCATTACCACCGCCATCTGTTTCGACATCGGTAATTGTACCACTTTTATCTGAGCCTATTTTATCCCCACCAGATAAAGCAGCTGCTACTACTTTAGTATCAATAGCTGTTGCTTTACCGGTACCCGCAGACGAAGCGCTATATGCAGCGTTTCCTACCATTAATGCCCATAATACTTCCTCTACTGCATGATGATGCCCACTTTCATTAGAGCCAGCACCAGCAGACTCAAAGGGTCTCATATAAGTAGAAAAGCTCCACTCTGCAGGAGCTAGAGAATCATTAAACATTTGTCGGCCTCGTCTACTTACTCCGCTAGTAGACTCTGCCTCACTCAGTGTAATCTCTGAGCTGTTTGTTGCTTGTGAAAAAGAAAACCCGTCTAAAACAGGTATTTCCCATTGGTCGTTTCCAATGTTTACATAAACCTTGGAGTCGCGACTAAAATATAATTGATCTGCCATAGTTATTTCTCCTATGAATTTCTTGAAAGAACTAATCGTGAACGTTTGTTCGTGTCAGTTGTTTCTAGTATCGAACCTCTAGTTGCATTTCTGCCACTCCCATAGGCTCTAGTACACCTTCATCAGTATCTATACTAATAATTGTGATTTGTTGAGTATAATGCTTAGCATTTAGTTTATCTTTATACTCTAATTTTGAGTTATTTTCAACAACTGTTTCAACATCTTCTAATAAGGCTGAAAGAGCTTCTTGAGCATTCTCTTCGTTTACATAGCATCTAAGTGTAAGGTTTAAGAATCTATCCTTATACCCACCACCTTGATATTCTCTAGTTTCATTACCAGCATTTATATGAACTGCTGGGAAGTCGGTAACTTCATCCCAGAAAAGTAGTCTTGGGTGTACATTTTCGTATAAATTTACCAAAAAGTCGCCCGTTCCATCAATCTTTTTTAGTTCTTCTGCTAACGAGCCAACTATAGAACTTCGCTTAGTTGTATAGTTTCTTGTGCCCATTTATACTCTCCTGGTAAAAAATCTGCCTATTGCCATTTTACTGGCTATTTCTCTAATTGAACTATCTATTAATTTTCTAGGGTCTCTATCTGCATCTGCGAACCTACTTCCACTGGAGGCTTCAAATTGCCCATAATTTTCTCTATCGTATGTGTACCCTACGCTAGGAAAACCTTGTTTTGTTGTCATCACATCCGTAATTTTAACACTAGAGGCAAATCGCCCTGTTTGATACTCTAAACCGGGGGGTTTCATATTTTCTTTAACTACGTCTGGAAGTCTTTTATTCAAAGAAGCAATTAACTGCAAAGGTGCAGAAGCTGCAGAATTAGTAGAGCGTTTTGCCCCTCTTCTTTTCAACCCCTTCTTTTTTATAGGGGTACCTTTATTTTTGCCTACCTCTATTTTTTTATTTGTCTTGCTCTTTCCTGTAGCTATTTTCTCTGCTTTACTAACAGTGTGGTTCTTTTTTCCTCTGAAAGAGCCTAGAACCTTTTCTACGCCTTGGCTTTCTTTTACATCTGCAAAAGATGCAGATCCTTTTAAGTAACTTAATTTATTTCCTTTTGTTTCTAACGCTACTATAGCTTTTTCTAAGGCTTTATTTAATTTTTGCAGCTCTTTGCTACTAAGTGCTGCCTCTTCTAAGTTTACTATTTTTGACCCTAAAAATACTTCCATTGTATCAGTAGAAGTGTCTCTTATTACCTCTAACTTTATTTCATTCTTTTCAAAAAATTTATTTACATCTTTTTTCGAAAATTTTTCCGAGCTGGCTACAGCATTATCAATAGAGTCACTTACCAAACTTTCAAGAGCACCCCTTTCATGCGCGTGCTCTAGGTTGAATACATCCCCGGACTCTAGTTCTACTAATTTACCGTCTACTTCTTTTCCTGGTGTAGCTCCGAACTCTTCTTGAAATATCTCTAGGATTTCATCCGTAAAAGTTTTTACATAATTTGCACCACGAGCATATTGATTATATACTTTTTCGTACCTGTTACCTCCAGTTGCATCAAAAGTAGCTGTTACAGTTCTTTTTGTTACTTTAACTTTATGTATGCCATCACTAGTTTTAGAGGTTCTTTTTATCTTTTCGCCTACTGACTTTATGAACCGATTCATAGCAGGCTGACATCTTTTTACTACTTTAGCTTGTTTTGATCTATCAGCATCAGGAAAGTATGCTGCAATTAAAGCTCTTATTGCCTTATTAAGCTCTTTACCTTTCAAACTAAATGTATGAGTTTGAAAATTAGCAACGTTTCTTCTATACTCTTTAGAGCCCATAGAAAGTTCCTTGTGTAGCTTTTCTAGAAACCTCAGTTGACTATCTCTGCTCATCAGTAAGTCTTATATAAATCTAGCACTCTCTTAATATGATCGGGAAAGGCTATATCGCTTTTTTGATTTTGTATAGTGGCGCCACTAATAGTTCTACGTTCTTTATGCTCACCTTTCAAATAGTGAGTTACTAAGTCTGCCACCGCTAGTTTTAAATCTGCAGGGGTTGTAGTGTACCCTGCAGTATAAGTAACCTCTACTGCATTAATTCCTTGTGGCCAATGCTTAGTAGAAGCACTAGAAATTCTGTAAAGTGTGTCTGTATCTTTTTCTAGCTCGAATTCTGCAGTAGTAAGAGTAGTGTAAGCACTTGATACGTCATCTCTTTCTTTTACAGATACAATAGTATTAACAGGACTTTCTGTTAATTGTATAAAATCAGTACTATATTTAACAGTAACTGGCTCTACTTTGTTAGAACTATAAAAATCTATAATACTGTTTCCACAGTAAGTTTTTACTAATTGACTCACAGAATCAATGACAAGCTCAGTACGGGCATCGTGCTGAGTATTAGTCACCCCTTCGAGTTCTTTGTAGTCATTTAAAGATATTAAGTCTGCCATCTTATAAGTCCATTAGTAAAAACTTGGGGGTGGCGAACCACCCCGAAGTTAAGTAATAGTATAATACTATTAAGCACCTGCATCAGTACGAACCAGTTTAACAACAGATACATCAGTAGTACCGTTATTAGCAACTAATTGATTGAAGCCAAGAGACTGGCTAGCAACAATTACGTTACGTTGATTCATTACTTCGTAGTCTTGCTCAACTGAAACACCGCGTAAACGTGGAATTACATGGTTTTTAACATTGACTGCGTAACCAACAGAACCTTCATCAGAACCATCGCCTTCAACTTGATCTGATACAATTACAGGAGAACCATAAATTGCACCTACTTGACCAGTAATCTTAGTAGCAAGATCCGAACCTACATCAGTGATATCAGCAAAAGCTGGATCAGCAATAAGATCATAGTAGCGAGCTTGAGATACGATATAAGCAACATCACCTGCAACCATACCATATTTACCCATTAACTTACGAGCATTTAAAAATTCAACTGATGTTACTGATAAGTCAGAGGTACCGGCAGCGTTCAGATCCAGTGCGTCCACTTTGTTACTACCTGCAAGAGCTTCAAGACCGTTAAAGCCTTCGTCTCCGCCAGCAGTACCATTAAGAATAGCGTTATCTACTGAACGAGCGTGTGCACGTGCAACACCTTCAATAAGCATAGGCATTAAATTAACAAGAGTTTCTTCGTCAATATTGTTATCCATAAAAGTACTAGAAACTAATCGAGTAGCTTTTAAGATTACCTGCTTAGCATTGAATTGGTTATTTGTAACTTCTGGATTGTTATCCAAGTTACCAGCTCCTACTGCATTAACACCAAACTTAGCAAGACCTGAGTCACCTAAAATTGGCAATACTTGAGTAGAAGAATTGATCGTGATTTCGCGGAAAGCTTGTGCTAATTTAAGCTCAAGAGTGATTTCTCGCTCAATTTGACTAGAAACTTCTTGTGCAATACCACCGGCATTAGTTGCGTAGTCAAGACCAGCTTTTTCCATCAAGTCTCGAGAATACTTAGTGTCCATGCCTTTACCAGTCATAACACCTAATAAATGACTGTGCATAAATTCTTTACCCCATTTAGAGATAGAGTCTTTAGCAGAACCAGAACGATCAGAGAAAGATTTTTTGCTATTACGCATAGCTTCTAACTCTTCTGCTTTTTCTTTTAAATCTGCTTCATACTTAGCAGAAATTTCTGCTAACTGATCTACAGATGCTTTTTCCATGTCTGCTTTTACATCAGCCATGAGTTTTTCTGCACCAGTTTCAATACCAGTACGGATAGTTGATTTAACCTGCTCTTCTTGAGCGGCTTTTTCAGCTTCTGCGTCAGCAGTAGCTTTTTGTTGCGCTTCATCAGCGGCTTTTTGTTCGGCTTGTTTCATTGCAATTTTAGCAGCAGTTTCATCAGCTACTTTCTTAGCAAATGCTTCCAAGTCGATTGCGGGAGTATTATCTTCCGACATTTTCGTCTCCTTATTTGTAGATTGCTCTACGTGCTTAGGTGCGTCACTAACCAGGTTTGATTCTTTTGAATCATCTTTGGTCAGAGACTGACCAGGTAGATCGACACGATTGGTGAAAGTTTTTTTGAATTCTTCGTACTCATCTTGTGAGTCAAAAGACTTCGCTAGCGAAAAAGTAGCTGCTTGATTGCAAGGTACCGAAACAACCGATACTTCAAACAACTCAGCATCCTTAATCATTAATCCGTCAGTTTCTTTTATGTAATCAGCATCCTTGACTTTGAAACCAACGGAAAAGGCTCCAAGGACACCGTCCTTAACTAATTCACAGACTGCGGCAGGAGCAGATTTACTAATTTTTGCTTCTAGCTCTAGTCCATTGTCTGTGATTTTAACTCCAGTAGCGCGACCAATTGGTTTATCATAGTCGTGGTTAAATAAAATTACAGGGTTATTTTTAAAGTTTTCTAATCCACCTTTTGCCCAAGCTTCAGCAGAGATTACATCTCCTGCTCGGTCAGAATGGTTAGTACTTGCCATACCTCGTATCATTACGCTACCATCGTCATTCTCATGAGACTTGAACGTAGAGGCTACATGTAAGATTTTATCCATATTATTTCTCTGTAGTGCTTGCCCTTAATGAAGCTAAAGGGTCTTGTTTTGGTATTACAGATTCTGTGTCTTTTACAGGTTCTTGTAATTTGGTAAGTAAATCGGGGTGACTTCCTTTAAGAGCATGAAGAAGATATTTCCATGCTCTAAAATGTCTCCTTACTGACAGGGCACTTAGGGCATTTCTACCTATAATAGTTTGATAGCTTTTGTACTCAATATCTAAAGGTAATTCGAACTCTTTAAAATGAGTATATACGGTATCTAATGCTTTTTTTCTTTGTCGTACAGACATTTACTCTTCTTCTCCTTCTGTTTCTACTGGTCGGCCACCCTCATCAGGGTTGACCGCAGAACCTGCAATATTAGCAGGAACTCTTATATCTTCTGTATTATCTAGGAAGTCAAATCCTAGAGCTTTTCTAGCTTCTGCGGGAGTAATAATCCCTCCATTTACTAGAGCCGTATAATAACCTGATGCATCTCTCAACTCTGGTTGTAGTGCAGGAATTTCTGTAATATCCTCTTTTAACTCAAAACCAAAATATCTTTCGAGCGCATAGTTCATTTTTCTAACAATAGGAAGCACAGTCTCAAGATAGTACATTCGCATATTCGGGCGAATATTGGCGTTATTACCAGAGTTTAACATAATTGGAGGTATTCCAAGCGCCTTTAGAATCATTTTTTCGTTTTCTTCTATAGAAGTTTGAAAATCTAACTCTTTAAAATTTACATTAGATAACTTGTCTAGCTCTAAACCACCATCTAGAATAAGAGGCCGTCTTCCGCCTTCATCTGGTCGATATCTTGCCTGCCAGGAAACCATCATTCTTTCTTTGATTTTCTCTGAAAGAGTGTTCGGAGATTTTAATACTAATCCTGGAACTGCTCCATTCTTAAAAAAGTTATCTTGAAAACTTCTCATCTGCTTCACGATTATCATAGTACGTAATGCAGGCTTTAATCGAGGTACTCCTCGGTAGATAGAGTGAAAAGAGTTCTCTTTAACGTGAATAATCTCATCAGGACTAAAGGTAGTATCTTTCATAGTATACTTTTCTACATAAGTATCTTTACTAGCATGGATTTTTACGTCTGCAGCAGGTAAGTGATACATATGAGCCCCATCAAAGTAGATAAAAATATTTCCATCAATTAAGTAATCCGTAATTAAATTACGTTTAAAACTATTAATATCTTGGTAAGGGTTGGGAGACTTATTAAGTAACTGTTCTACTTTAGAGGCTTTAACTCCAGGAGCTACTCCTCTAAAAGAGTTTTCTCTTGAAACTAAAGTAGGAATTTCCGATACGTCATCTACAATCATGTTTACACCACGATTGACTACTTCTATCTCTTCGTAAGCTCTTTCGTAGCTAAAAGTATGCTCTCGTGAAGATTCAATATCTTTACCCAAGTGAAATTGAGCAGGATTTAATTTCTCCTCTAAATCTTCTTGAGTTCTTCCTAAGATTTTATCATACCAAGCCATGTTTTTCTCTTTGAATTTTTACCCAGCGCTCTTGCTTTTTAGCAGTGCTTAACAGTGGGTCTTTTCCATAAATTGAGTGTAATTGTAAATGATGCTTGTGACATAACGTGGCGGTATACTCATACAACTCTGCGTCATGTTCATCAATAAATTCTTCACGCCACTCCATTACAAGATAACGCTCTACATTATTTTCTTTAACCCATTTGTCAAGTAGTCGAGTTAGGCTATAATAGTGGTGAAAGTCAAGCTTTACAGTGTCTCCGCAAATCTCGCACTCACATCCTTTTTTGTATTTCGACTTCGCCTTATCTCGAATGTATTTTACTAAATCTCTTTTCAGTTCCATTTTCTTATCCAAAATTATAACTAGTTTCAGGTTTATTGTCAAACACTATTTTTCGTAC
>Ga0181390_1001114_pt1 | contig 11972 bp, 27 predicted proteins | sample 13SPOviralmetaG_FD_130085 | JGI IMG/M metagenome (GOLD analysis project Ga0181390, IMG submission 130085) | Marine viral communities from the oligotrophic San Pedro Time Series (SPOT) site, San Pedro Channel, CA, USA - 13 SPOT_SRF_2010-07-21 | ecosystem: Environmental > Aquatic > Marine > Strait...
CCTTTAGTTAAGTTGCTTCTACTTTGCTGTATAACGTATTTAGCAAACTTGTTAAGTTCATCCCTTAAAAACTTATCTGCTAACATATTGTAATATCGTTCTTAACAAACACATTAAACGTAGCGCTCCACCCAGCTAAACGATTATCGAACCTTTCGTAAAATGGTTCAAGGGTTGCATCGCCATCTAATTGGTATTGGTCGCTATATAGCGTACCTTTTCTTAATACCATTACTAACTTGTTTAATACTGCTAATTGTGTGTTTAATATATCTTGTTCGTTGTTGTTTCCTCTAAATACGTCTGTGGTAGGTTCTTTGCTTTCGTCTACTATGTCCATTGCTAATACACTAATGTTAAACGTAAGGGTTTGCTCTTGTGTTGTAACGTTGTTTATTATAATGTGGCTTAATGGGAATATAGACTGCTTTGCTAAATCAATGTCGTATATATCGCCAGTTGTAACTGTGTTTACATTTACATCGCCAAGTAGTTGGTCTTTTATTGTTTCTGTTAGTAGGTAAAAACCTCTTATTCCTGTCTGGCTCATTTAAACTTGCTTTTTATTTGTCTTGCTTCTATTTCGTTTTTTTCTTTTGTGTATGTTAAGTATGTTAAGCACTCGTGTACACCTAATTTAGTGATATGTTCAAATTTTGTAATATCTCCGTTAGATAACCCATAGATTGAGTTGTACCACCCCCATTTGGCTGTGAAGTTAGATACTGCGCTAAAATCTCCTCGTTCTTCTTGTCCAAAGAGTTCAGCATAGCTATCGATAAGTCCTTGCCTAAATTGTAAAAAAAAACCACCGCACCAAGTACAGCATCTAAAGGCATATCTTTTGCCAGCTCGCTATTGTTAGGCTCGTAGTCTTTTATGGTGTATCTGCTTCCGCTTCTGTGTTCTATGGGTCTGTATAGTACGTTTACTGCTCTGTGCAGATTATCGTTATCCCCTATGAAAGTATCAAGGTCTACATACTCGCCAAAAGACATATCTTCAAGGCTTGGTATAAATCCATACTCAACACCATTCATTTTAAACATACTTATCAAATGATGCTTTGTGTCAAACATACCATTAATGATACTGCATATCTCTACTATGTCTGTGGCTTTCATATTTCTAACCACTAACTCTGGCACGTTGCAGAATATCTCAATAGTCTTTAGTTGTAAGTCTGTTTCACTTAAATCAGCTAATTTGGCATACTCTTGGTACTGCCCTAAAGTTATCTCGTTAAGTGTTGTTGGTATAGTTAAATTAACTTTCATATTAATATATAAACGTTTTCAAATTATTTTAGTGGTTAATGTACTGCGTATTTACCAAAGTTAGGTCTGCTCATTATTGAATAAGTAGCGTAACGGACAGCATCAATAATATGGTCATTTTTTGGTACTGGCTTATTTGTCAGCTTTCCACTTCTATCTTCAAGCCACTTATAGTTCCTAAACTCTTGTATTGCGTTTGTACTGTCGCTTGTTATATGCAGCTTAAATCTCTTTAGTAAGTCTATACCAGCGTTTATACTATCTCTACCTTTTAATGATGGTTGTATATTGTGTCCCATTCTACGCAACTCGTCTATTAAGCGTGGCTCTGCTGCATCAAAATATATAGGGCTTCTATTTACTACTTCTTGTTTTAGAACGTCGCTTATATCCCTTGTAGTCATCATTGTGCGATATAAGTGTTCTTTAATGTATATGTTATGGTCTTTCTTGTATACGCTTACTAACGTGCTTGGGTCATTAGTATACCCAGCATCTGCGCCATAGCTTACAAGTTCTGCATCGTGTGGTATATGTGGCACTTCTATATAGTTGAATATAGTTGCTTTGCTTATACCCTTTTCTCCAAGTCCGTATATCTGCCAGTATTGTTCATCTGTTTCTTTTAGTCGCTCAATCTCTTTTACTATGCTATCATCAAGAAATTTATTGTCTTTGTATGTAGTCTTATAAAACTCTACATCATCACGATTTAAAACCTTGTCATATATCCAATGGTATTCGTCTGATGGGTTGTAGTCAAGCACCACCTTTTCAGTTGTTCTAAATATTAGCTGCTGCCAATCTTCATAGTCTAACTCATTAGCTTCATTGATAAATAGAAACTCACGCTTGCGCCCTCTAATTTTTTGTGGTTGGTCTACGCTTATAAATTCTATAAGGTTACCATCAAGGTTATATTCGCTATTAGACTTGTTATGATTTTCTTCATTATACTTATTGTGTTGTTTAAGTATGTCTATAAAGTCACGCATCACAGAAGAACGTACAGCTGGGAAAGTCTTTCTGCATATAGTTATAGTCTTGCCATTGTTTGTTTGGCAGTAGTGAAAAATAATATAGAGCAAAATGTTGAAAGTCTTACCAGACCTTGTTCCGCCTTGCTCTACTACTATCTTTGATTGACTATCTAAAAGGTGTTCAAATACTACGTTTACATCAACGTTCACTATCTATGTATCTTTATATTTATCTCTTTATCTGTTGTATCGTGTTTAACCTCTCTCTTTGTTCCGTTTAATCTATGTGCTTCATCATCATCAGCTATGAGTTTCATCAGTCCTATTTGTAACGTAGCGTTATCGCTTTCGTACCATTTGGCTCTCATTGATATTTTCATATTAATTCTATTCTTTGCTAATTCGCTTTTTATAGTGTCACTTTTGTGTAAATCGTGGTCATAAAAAGTTTTTCTAACAAATGGAGTATATGCAAAAATATCGTTTACAAATATCAAATTATGTTTCTTAATTACTTCTAAACTTTGCTGTTTTAAATCTTCTGTGTTGTAAGCCATAGTATATATCTTATATTAATATATAAAATTATTTGCTTTTTTTTAGCACAGAGCTGGGTTTTTAACTGGTCTGTTTAGTTTAGCACCTTTTACTTCTTTTATTTTCTTTTGTGGTTTAGTAGATTTTATTAGTTTGCTGTATGGTGTTAGTCTTGTGTGTATGAAGTTGTTTATGCTTTCTTCTTCCCAAGTGTTTATAGTGTCTATTATGTCGTTTAGTAGTGCTTCTTTATATGTAGATGGGTTTTTTGTTTTTATCGTATCTGGGTTAAACTTTGCCTTTGCTCTTTTTCTTTTAACAGAACATAGTTTTATAGGTAGTCTGTTATCTTTTATTATTAGGTTAAATATTATTTTATCTCTTTCATCTACTGATTTAAAATCGTTATAGTGATATATTGCAGCATCGTGTTTTATTCCTATCTCATCGCCTAATGCTTGGAATGTATATCCTAACTCTCTTGCAAGTCTACAGAATACCTTTCTTGCGTATGCGTATTCTCTTTGTCTATTGCGTTCTGCTATATCAAATTTGTAGTATTTGTTTAGTTCTTGTTTTATGTCTTTTAGTTTCATATCTAAAATAATTGGGTTTGTTTTACGTTTTGTTTTTTTATTATTCCTATTGCAGTTTCTAATATTGTCTTACCAGCTTCATAGTCTACAAGGTTTCTTGCTATTTTTGTTTTGTTTTGTGTCCCTTTATATTTTCTAAAATCATAGTCGTGAAATATACACAGTTCTGAAAACTCATTTTTAGTAGCGCAAAGCTGAAACTTCCTCTCATTAACGCTGTTAGGAAGATTGAAGTTTGTCCAGTATAAATGTCTACCTCTTTTCTTTGCTTGTATTAGTGGTTCATAATATGGTGTAACATTTTCAACTACATATTTACCTTTATAATAATGCTGAAGAAATAAAATCTCTTGGTACAACTTCATATCTGGGTATATGGGTTTTGTTTTTGTATCATAGTTGCTACTGTTCCAATATCTCGCCCTTGAGTGAGAAGGACAAGGTGGACTACTCCATATAAAATCAAACTCTTTGTAATGGTCTAATAAATACTGGTGTGCATCTGCAACTACTACTGTGTCGTTTGGGAAGCGTTCTTGATAAAGTCTTGCAAGTTCTTCATCCCACTCTACTGCTGTAACCTCAACGTCTGTAACCTCATCCCACTTGTATCTATTGCCACCTAAACAAGCGTATAAGTTTAATATTTTCATTGGTTTGCTCATTAGTCTATTTTAGTAAATTCTGCTGTTTGGGTTTCGTTTATTTCTTTTAATTTTTTTTCTAATTTAATTTTTTGTTTTCCTAAATTATCTAAATTAATTAAATCATTTTCATAGTTATCACATAGCTGCTCAATTAATATATTAATACATTGAATAGTTTGTTTTTTATCTAATGTAGAATTTATATTTTTAATTTCACCTTTAACTAAAAGCCAAAATATATCTTGTTTTTTTGCTCTTTTTTGTATTATTTCTTCAACATAATTTAAAGCTATTTTTTTTGCTTTTGGGTCTGCAACATAATCAAAACAACTTTTAGGAAGTGTTGTTACACTATTATAAGCATCAATATACAAATCTAATGCTTTTTGCTTAACCATTTTTGTTATTGCACCCATCTTAATCTATTTTTGTAAATTCAGCAGTTTGTGTTTCGTTTATTTCTTCTTTGTTGTTAAAGTATTGGTCTACTAATGCGTCTATCATTACTAACTCGTCTATGGTGGCTGTTTTTATTTTGTGTATCAGTCCATCTATTTTGTTTAGTACGTTTATGCACATCTCTGGGTTGTTATGGTATACTGTATTAAACCCCTCTTGGTACACTTGTTCTAATATTTGGTTTGTCTTACCTACTTGATACTTTACGTTTTGTTTAAACGCTTTGCTGCCTTTTAAGTCATCGTTAGCCTCTAATAGTAGTTGGCTTATTAGTACACACTTTAAATAGTTAAGGTGCTTGTCGCTTATTACTTGTTCTTCTCTATCCATTTCTCTTGTTCGTTTCTTATGTATTCTATCTCTCGCTTTAGGTAGTCTGCTGCTTTCTCAAGGTCTTTTAGTTCGTTGTCTTTCTTTCCAGCTCTACAAACGTACTTAATTATATTACCTCTATTGAAGTTGAGGTTGTAGTCTTTTATAAAGTCTATCACATCGTAGCCTTTTCCGTTTTCGTAGTGTAAGTATGTTGCCCTCATATTATAGCGTTATCTAATTGTTGTATAAGGTGTCGTATCTCACTACGTTCAAACTTGCCATTTATTTCTGCGTTGTACGTTTTAAACGATAAGCTATACATATCCTTTTCTGTATCTCCTTTTTTTTCTTTCTTTCCTAAATACTCAATCTTTAAATCTAATTTCATTTTTTATAATTCTCCAGTTAAACAATAGTTATCTAAATCTGCACCCTCTATAAAGAATTGATTATATAGGTGTAGTGCTTTTTCTACTTTTTCCTCGCCTTGAAAGTAAAATTCTTCCGAGCAATTAAATATACCAATATCCAAGCTACCCTTGTCTAATGCCAAGAAATAAAACTCTTTGTGTGTCTTACCAAATAGATTACAGTATAAGTAGCATTGTACGTCGTATCCGTACTTTTTAGCTGACCAAGCAAAGTCTTTTATGTTTGTAGTGGTTTTAAGGTCTACTATTCTATTGGTGGCTAATACATCTGCCTTGCCTCTAAAGGGCATATCTAATACGTTGTCAATAGCTGGTATCTCAAACTCTGCTTTAGTTATTAGTTCCTTTGCGTGTTCGTTTCTGTAGAACGCATCTACAAGCCTATCAGCATCGTTACGTTCTTTCATTGTAAACACTCGTGGGTTTTCTGCTTTAGCTTCTTTAAACTTCTTTGTGTTCTTGCTCTGCACATCTATAAATGTTTGTGCTGCAAATACCTCTGGTTCTAATATAGCGGTGTGGAATAGCCACCCATCTCGTAGGGCTTGGCTCTCGCCACTACCATATTTCAAACTGAAGTTATATGTCTTTGGGCTTGATAGAAGCTGTTTAAGGCTACTACTACTTAAAGCAAGGGTATTTAGTTCCCCATAGTAAAAGGTGTCATCTTCCATACGTTTAAGCAGTTCTGCTCTGTCGTAGTATTTACCATCTAATAGTTTTATCTTATCCATATTATTCAAGGTCATAGTTTTTACAATCTTCGGAGCAATATGTCTGTCCGTTTGTTTCTGTGTCGCAAGTTCTACAATTGCTTACTGCATCTGGTTCGTCTATATAGTGCATTTGATATTTGTTTAAGTCGTCTTTTAATTGTGTTATTTCTTCTTGTTGTTTTTGTATCAGTTCGTTCTTCTGTTGTCTAATTAGCTGTACTCTTTTATGTAGTACCTCAACCTCTGTACGCAATCCATTTACAAACGTACCTATTTCGTTCATAGCTTTAATAGAGTTGCGTAAGTCATTGTTTAATGGCTTGGCATCTTTCCACTCCATTATCTTGTCGGCTAACCAATTAAACCACAGATTATATGTTTGAGATTGCAGTAAATTCATTAGCTACCATATCCAATCATAAACCCTAAACAAAACGTAAGGAAGGCAAGAAATAAAATAGATGCCATTACTACCAGCTGCCTTTGCTCTGCTTTTTTAAGTTCTTGTTGTTGTAGTTCTTTTTCGGTTAATACCTCAATTCTGTTTTTGCGTGTTTGGATATGTAATCCAGTCTTTGTCTTTTTCATTGTTATTGTATGTTATAAATTATACTTCTTATATATAGTTCTCTATCCTCTAAACGTTTCTTCATACGTTCAGTAACCCCTTCCATTTTATTAAGGTGGTGTAGCGTGGCTTCTATTTGTTGAAGTTCTTTTTTTAAGTCTTGTAGTTGTGTCATAATATAAGGGGGTTTTTACACCCCCCCCCTTTTTTTATTATTTATTTACTACTAATTGAATTAATAATGTTCTTAACTCGTCTTTTGTTAATGATTCCAAATAGTCTTGAGTACCTTCCGAGTCAGTCATATTTCTTTGTACTGATTTGATAACTTGTTCTTTTGTGTATTCGTTGAAATTTTTCATAATATTTGTTTTTTGTTATTGTTTACACAAATATACAACATAATAAACGTTATAAACAAATTATTAACTAACTTTTTTACGAAAACTTTACGAAAACTTTTGTCCTACTTCTTAAAACTGTTTAAATTAATTATTGATGCTTGTGCTTCGTCAAGCAAGTAACAAGGCTTTAATAGTTTCTTTTTAGTCCATAGCGTTGTGTCTGGGCAGTACATATCTTTCTTCTTCAAGTCTGTTAGGTTGTTTAGCCAATACATATAATTACCTTTTGGGTCATTCACAAAGTATAAGGCTATCTTACCAGTTTCTATTAGCTTGTCGTACTTGTAAACCTCTAATAGTTTTTCTTTGTAGTATTTGTTTCTGAACTTCATTTCAATTACTACCTCTATTCCTTTAGGACTTGTGCCTATTGCATCGTAATGCTCAAAGCCATCGCCAGTATGTGTTAAGTTCCATCCATCTAAATTTAAAAGCATTATTACAGCTTGTTCCCACTTGTGTACATTTTTTATCATTTATTGTATAGTCTGTCAATATCGGCTATCCATCGTTTTAGTTCTTTAGGTCTGCAACTGCAAGGCTCATAATAAGCGTGATTAAAATACTTTGCGTGTAGCTTACATAATAGCTTGTATTGTGGTTGTGTTAGTTTGCTTGTAACCTCTGCCTTAAATTGTTCCCATTGTTTTCTGTGTTCTATTTCCATAAGTCTAAATCTATATCAGTCCACTCATTTAGTTTGCGCTGTCTTTCATCGCATCCGCAATCTTCTCCCCATATTTTTTTTACTACCCAACGTATGCCAGTATAGTAAGTAATGTAATATACTAAATCTCCTAATTTCATAAATCTTCTCTTTTAATGTAATATGCTTTTGTGTATTTCATAAGTTTACAATCCCATTGACTTACCTTATCGTAATCAATAAAATAAAATTCTGCAGTTTTATCATCTATAATATATACAAACCAATATAAATCTATTTTGTTAAGTCCTTTTTTATGTGCTTCTTCATTAACAAGCAAATGAGAATATTTAGTTAATTTATTTGTTTTAACATCTATTCTTTTACCTTTTAAAATAAAATCAGCATTTTTACTTGACTTAAAATCTAATAAGTTTGCTATATTAAAATGTATATTTTTTTGAGTTAAATATTCTATTGCAATTAATTCACCTAAAACACCTAAAACATCAACTTGTTTATTTTTAACTCCTCTATCATACCTTTTGTTTATTTTATTATTTTCTTTATTCATTACACCTCTTGCATAACCAATTTGCTCTGCTATTAACCAAAAAGATTTGGGATATTTAAATTTAATCATAGCTGTTCTTTTATGTGTTTCTTTGCGTTCGTGTATGTGTTATAAAGTGAGTAATAACTTATACCAGTTTCTCTACTTAATGCTGCTACGCTTTTACCACTTGCGCATATCTCAAATACTTTTCTATCGTACCAGTATAGGTCATCTAATATGCCATCTATTTGGTCTTTGCGTTTAGCGTATTCTACTTCGTCTATCCCTAAATCTTCTGCTTGTTTCAGTTCGTCTATTTCTTCTATGTATTCTTTTATTTGCCTTGCTTCCTTTTTGTGGGTGTTTAAGTATATGCCTCTTAATACTTTCCAACAGTAGTAAATATTAACATCGTCGTTATGCCATAGGTCTAACCCTTTATCTACATCTTGTATTAGTTGTATGTACATTTCTTGCACAATGTCCTCTGCGGTGCTTTTGTTACAGCCAAAGGCATACACTACCCTTAACCAATCTTGGTGTCTTAAATAGGCTATTTCAACAAGGCTTTTTTTCATTTTATATAACAAATATTATTTATAATTTCTACGTTTTCAGCAAACCCACGCATAACTAAATTTGGCTGTGTTTTATTCCATTTAGTTTCTATTGGAACTTCGCAAATAACATCATCTGCTCTTAAACAAACACCTTTAAAATGTATACTCATACACTTATACCTTTTATAATAATGGAAGAAAAATCTATATTTTTTCATTCTAAAATTTTATTTTTTGGCACTACAAAATATTCTAATGGGTCGTATATCTCGCCAACTACAAACGGCAGTCCAAATTCGTTTATACTAAAGCTAAAGGTTTCAAAAGGAAAACCTCTTGAACGTCTACACATTACTGTAACCCAATCCTTGTTTGTTGTATTTAATTCTAACTCTATAACAGTTTCTGCTTTTTTCTCAAGAAAACTACCAAGATGACCAGTTCCTAATTTACTGCTGCCAAAGTTCTGGTGCATAACAACCATTATGTGTGTATTATAGCGTGTTGATAGTTGCATAAGTTTAGCTACCATTTCGTTACAAGATTTAAGGTCGTTTACATCTGCGACTAAATCTGCTGCGCCATCTATAAAAACTACACCAGTTTCTTTTCCGTTTTCTTTATTTTGTTCTAATGACCATTCTATAAACTCTAATCTTTGTGTATAGCTTAATGTTCTTAAGGCATAGGTTTGATAGCAACCTACATCTTTTATGTTAGCCATTTGCTCTGCTCTCTTAAAGCATCGTGCTGCGTGGAAATGCCCTTGCTCTGTATCATAGTGAATTAAGCATTTACCCTCTCTGTGTCCTTTTAATTTACCACCAAAGTTATTACCACCACTTAAATATACTGATGCAAGTAGTGATACAAAAAATGATTTTTTGCTTTTAGGCGGTGCTGTGATATAGCTTATGTTTCCGTATGTGGCTAAACCAATAGGGTATGTTAATTCCCCACCCTTTGTTTGTATTGTCTTTTCTCCTAAACTCAAAGCGGTTGGTGGGTACTCAATATCCATAGAAGTGTCTATTGTACACTCCTCTTTTATTAGTTCCATCAACATTTGTTGTGTAGTTTGTTCTTCTGTCATTTCTTTAGTTAGTTATTGTTTTGCTTAAAGGTATAAAAAAAGGGGGTAAAAACCCCCCTTGATTATGAAAAAAATTAAAATGGCAGTCCGTCTGCCTCTGCTGGGTGTTCTTGTACAGCTTCTTGTACTTCCTTTTCAGCGTTCACAATAGTTCCGTTATTCCAAACTACCTTACCATTCCCAAGATAAGTTTTCTTTTTCTTGGCTTCTCTTTCCTCTTGTGTTTGACTAACATAGATACCAGTATTATTTCCGTATCGTGTTTCGTCATTTACTGACATTGTAAGGTTTACATATACCGCTCCATCTTTACCAGCGATAAACTTCTCTTTTGGCAGTTTTGCCACATTTAAACTAAAATTAATTAATGCACTCATATTTATTTATTTATAGGGTTTTATATTCTGTTTTTTGTTTTTTAAAACTTTCACTTTCATCTTCGCCAAATACACCGAGTTCATAAAAGCCAGTTAGTTTTAGTACCGCTCTACTCATTGCTCGTTTCTCTGCCATCTCGGCAACGTACCAGCTGTTAGTATTTGAAGTTTTGTAACTGTCGCCTTTTAGCGCACTACCAAAGGTTTCTATGCGCTTACCATCTTTTTCTGCAAGTGCTTTAAATACTGCAAAATTAGGCTCGCATCTTATTACTTCATAATTAACAGTCATTTGCTCTAGTGCCATAATTCTATCTATGCCTTGTCTAGTGATGATTGTGTAATGCTGATGCTTAAAAAAGTCATCTTTAGTGAGGTTATACTTTTTGTACAACTCTGTTAGTTTTTCCTTGTTCATTGTTCTTTATTTAAAATTTCTACTTCTATTATCGCTTCAAGGTATTGTACTCTACCTTCTAAAGCCTCTATCCTTGCATTTAGATAGTCTATTGTCGTTGGGGTTGCTGCTCTTTTCACGTCCTCTGTATGTGTCATAACTATTCTGTAAAATAATCAAAAGGGTTGTTTAAATAGCCACAAAAAATACGCAAGTCCATAACGCTGCCATACTTTAAATCGCTTACAAAAACTTTTTCTTCAAGTTCTTCATAAAGCTGTGCAACTAAATCTGGATACTCTAAATTAGCTACGCTTAATTTGTCTTTGTACACTGGGTGTAATCTTTCTAATAGTGTCATTTGTTATTGTTTAAAATTAATGATACACAAATTTAACAAAATATATTTAATATAAACAAATTATAAACTACTTTTTTTTATAAATAACAAAAAAACCACCTTATTATAGGTGGCTTAATTGACTGCTAAACAGTTGAAAACAATAACAAGACATTGGTTAGTCTATTCAAAGATACACATTATTAGCGTTATATAAGTAAGGTTTATTGCGAAGTTATTAACTAAAAGTTTTGTTTGTCTTTTAGTTCTTGTAGTTTAGTCTTGTATTGGTCAAATATTTCTTGCCATTCTGGGTCTGTAAGTTTTAGTACCCCTCTTGACTTTTGTAGTAGTTCCTCTGCTAATTCTAAACCAATGTTAAGAGAATATTCCAGTTGCCGACCATATTCAAAACGATTGCATTTACGGCATTGCAGATTTACATTTCTTTCGTCATAACGAGTTATTAAATGCTGCCTACCTATTAGATGTCCAGCATCGCCTTCAGAAAAATGTATAGACTTACCACAACTAACACAGTTACCCATACCAGTATTGTTATCTACATCCCTACGTCTTATAAACTCGTGAAAAGGTTTATCAATCTTATTCTTCCAATACTTTAATGTCTTTTTTTTTGGCATTTGGTTTCACATTTGAATACACTACAGATATCTTATATTTATTATTAATGTTTTTTATCTATTTATTTAGAAATATATTTATATCTATATATTTAGAAAACAGTTTTTTATAATAAATGGTACAAAGTTATATATTTATTTTTAGAAAAAAAAATTATTTTTTTACTTCTTCCAATGCTTTGTAATCTTCTCTGCACTACGCATACCAAAATACCCACCATAGACTAATAATAAAAGTGAAGAAAGTAAGTCTATCCAGTTAGGGTCTATTTTAAAGCCTTCTAACGAGCTATCTAATATTATATATACAAATAGTGTAGCTGTTAAAAAAGCAAGCGTTAATGGTCTTATATTGCGTGTAAGGTAGCTGTCTGTTTGGTTGTCGCTTACCCATCGCTTTGTGGTTTCTTCCATTTCTAACATATCGTA
>Ga0181390_1001116_pt1 | contig 11965 bp, 2 predicted proteins | sample 13SPOviralmetaG_FD_130085 | JGI IMG/M metagenome (GOLD analysis project Ga0181390, IMG submission 130085) | Marine viral communities from the oligotrophic San Pedro Time Series (SPOT) site, San Pedro Channel, CA, USA - 13 SPOT_SRF_2010-07-21 | ecosystem: Environmental > Aquatic > Marine > Strait...
AGCTCTTGCTATTGCTCTTGATCCAGTTGCAATATTAGTTGTGTTTGCATTATTATCAACTGTTACAAAGTATCCTACTTTAGTAATTGGATCAAATCCAAAACCTAATGCTGTATAGTCTGATGCTGAAGCGTCAACTCTTTTCCAGTTGATTCCGTCTTCACTTTGACAACAAACTCCATTGGGTTCTAGTAACACAAACACGCCATTTCCGTATTCAAGTTGTGCTCCACTAACAAACAAGTTTGACTTGTACCAAGTTATGCCATCAAAACTATATACAGCAAAATTTTCTGATTCAGACACAGCAACAAATCTACCATTACCATACTTTAATTGTCTCCAGTTATTAGCTGAAGAATCACCCGAATCATCAACAGTTGATTCTGTCCATGTTGCTCCAGAATCAGTACTATATTTTACAGTATTACTTGATCCTGATATTGCAACGTATGTATGATCACCGTATGCAACATCAACCCAGTCATCGTCGCCAATAGTTTGATTTACTGATGTCCAACTTGATCCGCCTGTTGTTGTATATGCTGATATACTTGACCCTCTTGCAACTGCTGTAAATGCTCCATCACCATAAGTTATTGCTGACCATTCTTCTCCTGCACCTAGTGCTGGTAAAGTTGATGATAACCATGTTACGCCATCTGATGCTGAATATAAACATCTTCCTGTAGTTGATATTAATATCCAACTATTGTTTCCATAAGCTGCATCAGCCCATATAACTGTTGCCGGATCATCGTCTACTGTTACTGGTAATACAACTTGCGTATCCCAGTAGTTAAAATCTGTTGTAGATAATGCACCTGATCCACTTACTGGAAATGCAATTGTTTTAAATCCACTTGATACAATTTTTGTATAATCTGCAGCAATGCCACCTTCCCATAGTGTTTGACTAAACTCTGGTGAAGAGTATTTTATTCTAGGTTCAATATTGTAAATTGATGTTGAATCAAATCCAGCTGCTGTTGGCGTACCTGGATTAACATGGTCCCAACCTACTGCACCAATTTGCATTGATCCTGTATCTGTACTAAGTGAAACTGGAATTCCGCTATCTAATGTACTTTCAACTGTAAACTCTTTAACTACAGTTGAATCATCAATATCAAATGTTATTGAAGTAAGTTCCTGCGCACCAAGTCCTGGAGCTGTTTCTAAAGTTGTTGCATTTACACTAGTGCCAAGTTCGGGTATTTGATCCCAATCACTGTCTAGTGTAATAGTAACTGTGCCTTGAACCGAATCAACTACTGTAAGTACTGACCCAGTTCTAAGATCTTGTATATCTTGTAACCAGGCGTCAGGTGCACTTGGATCAACTTCAATTGATAGTGTATTAGCATTCCAGTTTGACGTAGCAAGAACCCAATTTCCAGTTTGCGTATATGTTACTGTTGGTACTGTTTCAAATTTTTCAAGTACATAGTAAGAATTATTATTACTAATGCTGCCGAATGTTTCAGTATAAAACTGTGTTTCCATTGTTGCGCCACCGCCAGCTGTAACTGTTTCTTTAACACCTGGTGATACACTACTCATTGTACCTGTTGCTGTTGTTAATGCTACTGTGTTAGACAATGTTCTAACAATAACATCTCCAGTTGCTGTTAATAATGGTACAGCTGATCCTGACGGAGTTTCACTGATTGTAAATGATGTTGCATCGTTAACAACCTGAACATAATAAACTTTGTCGTTATCAATACCACCAAAAGTATTTCCTGATAAAATAACTGGAGATCCAGCTACAAATCCTGCTGTGCTTGTTACTGTAATCAAGTTTGATATTGCTTCAGTTTCTGTTGCATTAGTTGTAGCTACTGTATCTGAAATAGTAAAGTCTGTCCCGTCAATAATACTGTTAATCCAATATTGTTGCTTTTCTACTAGTCCGCCAATTACGCCTGTCTTAAATACAATAGGGTTTAGTGGTACTAGTGTTGAAGTATCATCTATCGTAATTGCATTAAGTGTTGCGTCAGTGGCTGAAGCATCAAATTCATTTATATTTGTTGATATTGAAAATTGTGTGTCATTGTAAATTTCATGTATGTAGTATATGTCACCTAACACAACATCACCTAAGCTAGTTCCTGTAAACTGTATAGGATATGCAATCTCCATATCTTCTGTAGTAGTTCCTGTTAAGTAACTTGTACCTGATGGATAGTTTAATGTAAACGGTGCTGTTTCGGTAGTAAGCACAATTGGAGCTCCTTGCGGATCTTCAATATTTACATTTGATACTGGCCATACGCCGCCGCCTAAAGTAGTCGAAATCTGTATAGTTGTTTCATCAACAATAGCTAGAATAAAGTAATCAAAGTTTGTAATCACTCCGCCAAATGTTGTTCCTGTAAAGTTAATTTTTTGATTAACACGTAATTTTTCTGTACTCGACACATACATATAGTTGTTCAAGTCACCAAGTGTACCTAACACTTGTACAGTATCTTGTGCTGTTGATTCAACTTTAATATCAAAATATGTTGGCGTAAATCTAATACGCTGTCCAGTATATACTGTATGGAAGTCTGCGTCTGACGATAATGTAAATCTATCATTAACACTATTACTAGATAATATTTCTAAACTATCAAATGATTCTTTTAATACATATGCTTTCTTTAGTGTGTCATCATATCTTGATATAATTCCATACTGTCCTGCACCTAATCCGCTATTAACAACTAAACGCATGTTTTCATATTCTGCTGGTGTAGCAACTTCTGAACCTGCAAGAGTTATTTGTTCGTCGTCGCCTGACTGTGCGTTGTTTGATTGGAATTTATATCCAAGCCCACCTTGCGTAAATGCTCTGCTTTCTAAAATACGTGTTTGGAAAACTCCACCACTTCTTAATTCGTCTGCAACAATTTGTGCATCTTTTCCTGCGCCGTTAACATTTATGTTAGCATATGCTGATGGTCTATCACCTATTGATTCTAAGAAGAATGTTAATCCGCCTTGCTGTAATTGTGCGCCGTAAAAGTTTGTAGTTCCTGTAATGCCGTCAATACCTCTAGGATATACTTTAAAGCGCAATGATGTATTTTGAGCTGTTTCGTCCCAATATGTATAAGAAATTCTATACCATCCATCTTCAACAAACTCTGCTTTAAAGTTTTCTGATATGATTCCAGCATTTGGATCTTCAATTGTTGATATTATTCCTGTATCAAAGTTAAATCTTACAATTGATGTTTTTGCATCATAGCCAGTAAACTCTGCATACATATCAAAATATGGTGATGATAATTTTTTAGCATATATGCTTGAAGTATATTCTAATGCACTTCCTACTGGAACTGTACCTACGTGTGATACTGTTAAAATTGCTGTAATAGAAAGATTAGTAACTGTTACAACAATATCATTATCTAAAGGTTGTGCGCCAAAGTTTTGTCCGCTAATTGATATTTGGTTTCCAACAACGTAACCACTGCCGCCGTTATTAACAGCTACTTCGTATCTATCACTAAACACAGTTATGTCAAAGGTTGCGTCAACACCAGAACCATCAATGTTTTCGCCTGAAACGTTAGTATACGTTCTACCTTGTGGCGAAACTGGTATATCTTGCCAGAAGTAACTTGAGTCTGATAAACTAGTAATACCTTCAATTTTCCAGGCTTGCTCATTTTCAAATGGTGTAGTATTTGCTCTAGTAATGTTAAGATTACCATCTGTATTCCAAACTGTTGTGTCTACTAAATTGTTACTAGAGCGCACTAAGTTAGTTGCTTTAGTAAAATATTCTTCACCTGCATGTTCTAGTTGTAATTTTAATATTTGAGCTTCTGGACCAACAGATCCTACAATACCAAGTGCTTGGTTATCTCTGTTATTAACATTACCTGTTGCTGGAATTTCAGCGTCATCAAATCCTTCAGCAATACAACCATATTGACCGTAAGATGAGTTACCGTTAGTAGCACGTATACGTCCGCCGTCTTCAGCAAAGTAACCTGCATAGTTATAGTATGAGAACACCGAAACACACTCAACTAGTGAATTACCACCTGTACACCATACACCAATACCGTCTGATATAATTTGTGTAAAGTCGTTACATACAATAGAAGTATTACCTCCATTATGTAATGTACTATCAATTTTAAGTCCAGTACATCCGTTACCAAAGTTAGTTACGTTTTGAATGTATGGAGATTTTAAAGTAATCCATGCTGTTGTATCGTCTGGATCTGTACCTGGATCTAACGAAACATATGCGCCACCTGTTGGACGTCTTGTTTCGTATTCATTTTGTGGTGTTAGTGTTCCTAATAGACCCGATAAAGTCATGTTACGTATACCTGTTGCGTTTTGCACATAGAACATGTCATTTAGTGCATTGCCGCCGTATACATACATATATCCAATGTTAGTTCTTAATTCAACTGGTTCGCCGTCTGGTGTTGCTGACACACTAAATGATGAGTCAGTAATACTACTACCAATTACATAGTAAGTAGTACCTTGTACAATATTTGGACCGCCAATGATTGTACTAATTTCATCTACTGGATTTAACGATACAAATTGTACTTTAGTATTATTTTCCATATTAACTGTAGAGCCAACAGTAAATTGGTTAATAAATCCAAATGTTCTTGTACATAAAGTGTTAATTACGTTTGCTGGTTTAACAACAGCACCACGTAGTTCGTCGCCGTTTAATGCACTTCTAGCAGGAAGAACAATTGGTAATACTTCTTCATATGTTCCTGATTTAAGATTAATAGTTGTATACGCTCCTTGGTTTGCTGGAGGTATACTATCTGGTGATCCTGCTTCTAACGGTTCTCTAATAATTTTTTCTAACATATTTACAATAGTAATTGTATCGTCTTCGATAGTTAGAGCATTATTAAAGTACTGTGTTTTAATGCCATATTCTAAATCGCGTCCAAGTCTATCTGCTTCAAGTTGCTGATAGTTTATTCCTGGTGCTGTGTTTGTTAAAGCAAATTGTATATTAACAAATAATTGTGCTAATGTTACTGAATAGTATTCTGCTTGTAGTGCAACAGTTTCGTTTGCATACTGGTTAGTACTTTCTAAATCAAAATATGTTAGTGCGTTCTGAACAGTTCTTGCATTTTGTCCTCTTGCTAAGTCAGTTACTACTCCATCAAATGTATATTTTAAATCACGTCTAGTTGAATATTCACTAAAGTCTACAGATGCGTTAAATGGATCAATGCCTTGGTTTTGTTGATACAAGAACCAATAGTATGTTTCTGCAATAACCCAATCTTTATTTTGCTCAAGTAGTAATTTTTCATTTGGCTTACGTGTACCTTGTGCTACAAGTTCACATGCGTATTTGACTGTCTTCCAAGCTGTATCTGCTGTTGTTCCTCTGTCTGGTGAATCAACACCATTAGTAGCAATGTAATACACATTTGGCGTAAAGTCAGTTTCTGTCCACGATGGCAAATCACCAACAACCTTTAACACGTTTGTTTGTTCGCCGATTGGCAAGGCTGTTTTTTCTCCGCCTGACTGAATAATTATTTCACCTTTTTGTGTTAGTGAGTTAGTCTTATCATGCTGTAAATATAATGTCCAATAATTATTTTGTAAATCGTAATCTGGTCTATTAACTAGTGCTGATGTATGTTCTCTAGTACATACATATGTTGCGTTTCCGTAATATGCAACATCGTCTTGATTATATAATCTATCAGTTGCCCATTTTCCTTCCCAGTTAAAGCCTGGGATCATTAATTCCCAATATACCCAATTTGTACCAACAAAAGTTAGTATAGCATTGTCTGTTATAGTTCCATCTGGTTCACTGCTTAATACTACTGTAGTTGTTACACCATCAGTTTCAACAGACTGGACAGTCTGTCCTTGTCCAAAGCCTTCGCCAATAACTGACATTCCTACTGTAATAGCTAGTGGGTTTGCAGAATCTTGTGTTTGTAATTTAATAGTTGTTCCGCTTGAACCTTCAGTTTGGTATGGTGCGTCAATTTCAAAGTTTCCTGGTACTTTATTTTCGCTATCATTAATAGCAACATAAAGGTCTCCACCGTATGTTACTACACTACCAACTCTATATGCTGTTGCACCTGACCATGCACCAGTTACATCATATGCTTGATTAACTAGTTCCCATTGATCTGTAGAATCTTCTGCATTAAAGGATGGTGTATTATTAATGTTATTAATAACTAAACTTTGATACAAGTAACCACCATAAAGGACAATGTCTCCAGGTTGATAAATTGTGTTAGCATCGTATACACCATCAAAATCTAATCCCGGAACCCATAGTTCCCAATATGCGCTATTGAATGTATCTTGTAGTATACCAAGTTCAATATTAGTTTCTACAATGTATCCTGATGGGCCTGCTACTGTCGGATCGCCGCTGTCTCCGTCTTGGAACATGTTTCTAATAGTTGCAAGTGAAGGTTTACTAATCACTGGAGCAATATATGTATTATGTAATGCATAACCTAATGGGTTATTAGCAAGAATGCCTGCTTGATCACGCATCTCATCTGACCATTCAGGAGATAAACTTCCACCTTCCCATAACTCTGTATATTCAAACATAGCAAAGTTTAGTAAGTATAGGTATTCTTTAGCCGCTACAGGAAACTGTTCTGGATCTGTTTCCCAGTCTATAGCATATCCTGCTGGATCCCAATAGCCGCCATCGTATGCTTCTTTCATTGCTAAGAACAATGGACCAGTTGCCCAGTCTGCACTTATTTCTGGATATATTTTTAATGCTGTTGCATCTAAACCATGCATGTGAATTGTATGCATGACGTGTTCTAACACTTCTCCTGCATCAGTATCACCAGTGCCAATTACGCCTGTTGAATTTAAGTACCATACCATATCGTTAGAAACATGGCTATCAAATAATGGTGATAAATTCCAAAATGTAATACCCTCGTCGTCTAAGAAGTTTGTTGAGTAGTCGTTACCAGCACCACGTGCTACTCGTTGTAGCGTTGGTCCTAGGTCTGCGTGATAAGTTCCTGCTGTACCACTTAGTGTATTAATTAAAGTTTCTTGAGATGCAACATTAATGCCTGCACCATTTTGATCAATTAATAGTCTAAACATCTGTGCTACTTTTTCGATGAATGCATCTGGAACAGCTTCTTGACCGCCCACATCTCCTGCAGCTACTAATCTAACTCCTCTAACAGTTAGTTCCTTTTTAAAGAAGTCACTACCATTACCAGTAAGTGGAGTAATTGCTGAACTTGTATACAGTCCATAATCTTGTGGCTGAGTTATTGCTGGAGCATGTCCTTCAATACACTTATAAACACTTGGTCCATATTTTACAAGATCGTTTAATTTGTATCTAATTTGCGCACTGTCTTCACTGTCTACATCGTATACGCCGCGCCATTGTACGCCTTCTTTAACAAGTTTCCATTTAATTAATGTACTATCTAAGCCTACATAGTCTGCTTCTAAACCTTCTAGATCTGTTTCTGCCGACGTGTGTGAAATAATACATTCGTATGATGAACCACCGTATTGAATAATATCACCAACACCGTATTGTGTATCTGAAGTCCATTCACTTTGCCATGTTTTGGATTCTGCATAAACGTCCCACTTTTCAATATCCGTATCAAGGACCGCTCCTGCTACGTGTGCTGTGTTACATTTATAAACAATACCACCAAAAATTACAATGTTGTCTAAACTATAAAATGAAAATTGTGTCCAAGGACCTTTCCAAGTTTGACCTGTCATCATCAATTCCCATTTGGGTTCAATGTCTCCTAAGTCAGCATAAAATCCTGCAGATGTATGTGGTATTAAACATACATATGCTTTACCTTCATACTGTACAATTTCATCTTTGTTAAATGCTTTGCCGTCTACCCATTCTCCTACCCAGGAAAAACGTAGTCTACTTATTTTAAATTCAGCCATTTCTTGCGGTTCCTATATTTCTTTTACGTATTTATTAGTATCCGTTACCACCACCATTATTTCCGTTGCCGCCACCGTTTCCAGCGCCTGCTCCGTCAACAACTTGTGTAGCATCATAGATATATGCTTGGTTGATTCTTACTACTAACTCACCTTGCTCGTTAACGTAATAGTATGCGTTTTTATTATCCCAACGGTACTGATCCCATTGTAAATTATCATATGGACGACTATGATCTAATTCAATACGTCCATCAAAAAAGTCAACTCCGTATTCAAACTCTGTAAAGTCATCTGCTGATGCTCCAGGATTGTTTACAGTAATTGTGTCAGTATCTTTTAACTGGTCAATCTTAGCAAAGAACAATGTGCCGTCTTCTGTTCTACGCAATGCGTAAAAGTATCTTGGTTGTCCTTCACCTAGTAGTTCTGATATACCTGGTGTTTGTCCTACATAATGTGTTGATGCCATGTTATATCTCCTTAAACAATTTCTACTGTACTTAGTATAGCGTCAATGCTATTATCAACATTTGACCTTACATATAAGTTGTTGTTTGGTGTTAAAATTAATTTTTCGCCGCCGTTTAATACACGCAAACTTGTGTTGGGTGGCAAAATTAATTCTTTTGCATAATACCCTGTTGCGCTATCTTCGTCGCGTAATGTAACATCAAGTAACACTACACCATCAGTTAAGTTTGCTAAACTGAATCCTACAACAGTAATACGCTTGTTGTCATCAGTAGCAAGGACTTCTTGGGTAGCTGTTCCTATTTGTGTTACTACTTTGTTTTTAAATGTAGTTGCCATGTCTTTATCCTAATACTAGCACTGTTGATAGTGCAATTTCTTCTGCGTCATTTCTTGTAATACCCGATGCACTACCTGCAACTGATACCCAGTTTGTTCCGTCCCAAATTTCAACACGACTGTCGTCTGTGTTAAATCGCATTTGGCCTAGATCACTAAAGTTAATCGGCGGTCTGTCACCACTAGAACCTACTGGTATTACGACACCATATGTTCCGCCAAACTTAACATATCCGTCACCGGTACTTGAAAACTGTGTAATACTATCATTAACTGTGTTAGTAATAGTGCTATTCTTAAATGCAAAATTATCAAATTTTACACGCCCAGTTCCATTAGCTGTAAGACTTAAATTTTTATCTACAGTAGTTGTAGTAATAACATTACCGTCAATTCTAATATCGTCTACATCAACTCTTGGTGCTTCAAGTTTATTTTCGTCAATTGTTACAATAACATTGTTATCAACATAAAATCTAATTCTTTGATCGTTTAGGCCTTCTGTTAGTTCTGCTGTAACTTTTGTATTACCGTCTAAGTCTTCAACGCCTTTTAAGTTAACCCAGTTTGTTCCGTTATAACCTTCAAATCTATTTAAGTCTGTATTAAAACGTACATAGCCTGGTAACGCTGACGGACGTTCTGCTGTAGTACCTGCTGGTAATTTTAATCCGCCTGTTGCATTAATGTTTACTAATTCGCTACCTGGATTGATATTTATATCGCCAGTTGTGGTTATTGTTGATCCTTTAATAGCAAATGTATCAACAATAACAGATCCTGTTCCGGCTGTTCTTAATTCTAAATTACTATTTGATACTGTTGTAGTAATAAAGTTATCGTCAATTAGTATATCGCCAGTACTAAATGTATCAGCTGTAATATCGCCTGAACTATCAACGTCTGAAACTATAATAGATCCGTTAACTCTTAAATTGTTTGTAATTTCAACATCGTTTTCAGGAATGAATATTCTTCCTGTTCCATTAGCACGTAATTCTAAATCTGCATTAGAATCTGTAGTAGTTATTCTGTTTCCACTTAATTCAATTTCTTCAAACTGTATAACACTAGCACTAATAATAACTTCGCCTGTAACATCTAAGTTACCTGTAAGATTAATATCACCAATTTGATTTACATCACCTACGTGTGTAACTGTACCGTTAATATTAGTGTCTTTTAATGTAGTAGAACCGTTAACTGTTAATTGCTGTGATAAAATAACATCGTTACTTGGAACAACTACGTCACCAGTTCCGTTTGCACGTAATTCTAGATTTGAGTTAGTAAGAGTAGTTTTAATAACGTTATCATCAATTAGTATATCGCCTGTACTAAATCTATTAGCTGTAATTGTACCTGCACTATTGATATCTCCAACACTTATTGTTCCAGTAACATATAAGTCATTACTAATAACAACATCATTAGACGGTATTACAATGTCTCCATACTCAGTAGCACGTAGTTCTAAATCTGATTGTGTTTCAGTTGTAGTAATAAAATTATCTTCAATTTTAATATTCTCAAACTGTGCTGTATCTGATATTGTTACATTACCAGTAATAGCATAATCACCTGTCAAGTCTATATTACCTGTTTGTGTAGTATTTCCTGTTTGTGTAACATTACCTTGTATTACAACATCTACTAATGTTGAAGTGCCTGCAATATCAAAGTTTTGACCAAACTCAACATTGTTACTTGGTATTGAAACTATGCCGGTGCCGTTAGCACGTAAGTTTAAATTGCTATTTGTTTGTGTTGTTTCAATATAGTTGTCATCAATTAATATATCGCCAGTTGTTAAACTATCTGATGTAATTAATCCAGTTAGTGTTAAGTTGTTAGCATTGATATCATTGTCAACTGTTAGGTCGTTTGTAATCTCTACATTATTGTTAGGTATGAGTACTTCGCCAGTACCACTAGCACGTAGTTCTAAGTCTGCATCACTTGTAGTAGTTGTAATAAAGTTATCATCTACAAGTATTTCTTCAAACTGTGCTGATCCTGTAACATCTAAATCTTGAGTTACTGTTAAGTTACCTGTAATAGAAGTATTACCTGTTTGTGTTGTATCACCTATATATGTTATAGTTCCTGTGATATTTGTATCTTGAAGATTAGTAACTCCGCTTACTGTTAAATTATTATCTATTTGTACGTTATTGTTTGGTACAAGTATTTCACCAGTGCCATTTGCTCGTAATTCTAAATCTGCACTAGTTGTAGTAGTTGTAATATAGTTTTGTGTAATAGTAATGTCATCAACATTAACTTCATTAATATATAAATTCTTCCAATTTTTACTTGGAGAACCTAAGTTATATGTACTATCAACTTTTGGTCTTATATCACTATCAATACCAGCAATAATTTGTATTGTATCTGATGCTTCGTCACCAATTGTAATATTGCCACCAATTGTTACATTACCAGTAACGTCTAGTGTACCATCAATATTAACATTTGAATTTAAATTTATTTCGCCGCTTGATGCTTGAAAGTTTGCATCTAACGAAAGTGTTTCAATAAGGTTGTCACTTATACGCCAGTCGCCTGTTTCAATCTTTGTGCCATCTATAAAAGTAGTGTCACCATTAGTTGTAAATGTTACGCCATTTTCTGTTTGTATTTGGAAATCACTAACTGTAAATTCAACAGCACCAGTTTCTTGGTTAATATAAAATAAGTCACCAACTCTAAAGTCGCCTTTATGGTCAACTGAGTTATAGCGTATTTTTGCACCATTAATATCAACAACTTCATTTGCTTGTATAACTGATCCTGTTTCGTTTGTTACTTCTTTACCATTACCTATGTATGCTAAGTTGTGTCCAATAGCGTACATGATAACGCCTGGACCGTCGCCTACAAGTCCGAAGTTACCGTACACACTTGCTGAACCTATTAATCTAACCTCTGCGCCAAATTCACGTAAATCAAAACTTGTAATACTTGTTGCTGTTGCGGTTCCGTCTGTAATGCTTTGAGGTGTTAGATCAAACCCACCTAAGTCTAAATATCCTTGTACGTAAACATCATTACCATCTACACTATCAATTGTTCCTGTAAGAACTGTTGATGCGTCAGCTGATGTAATTGTAAGTGTATTACCTTGAGCAAATGTTCCTGTAACACCTGCTAGTGTTACTTTTGATTTCCCTGCATACCTTTGTCCGCCCTTACTATCAAA
>Ga0181390_1001123_pt1 | contig 11916 bp, 16 predicted proteins | sample 13SPOviralmetaG_FD_130085 | JGI IMG/M metagenome (GOLD analysis project Ga0181390, IMG submission 130085) | Marine viral communities from the oligotrophic San Pedro Time Series (SPOT) site, San Pedro Channel, CA, USA - 13 SPOT_SRF_2010-07-21 | ecosystem: Environmental > Aquatic > Marine > Strait...
TAGGACCAAATACAACTGGTCATAAATTTTCGTTCGTGATGAACATATCTAATATGAAAATCATTGACGGAGAGTACGATGTACAAATATCGTCGAAGTTGATTTCCAAGTGGACAAATAAAACCAAACCGGTTTCTTATTTTATCGCTTTAGAAAAATCATCAACATTTGATGTATAAATACATTGTGAGTAATAAAAAGATGCCAAAGGGGTCTTTTTATTTTGTTAACAATCTTTGCAAAGGAGAAACAAAATGGCAGAAGAAGTAAACACTGAAAATGCTGAAACTGAGCAAGTGCAATTGTCTCTACAGGACATCGCCACTATGGTACAAATAATTGATATTTGTTCTAAAAGGGGTGGATTTGAAGGACCTGAACTAGAAGCAGTCGGAGGATTAAGAAACAGAGTTGTTACTTTCCTCAACGAGGCCTCTAAAGGACAAGAAGACGCACCGGAAGGTCAAGTACCTGAAGTTGTAACTGAAGCGCCTGCTGAAGAATCAGTAAGCTAAATTATGGGGAGGCTTCTGTCTCCCTTTTTTTATTATAAAAGGAATATATTATGAATACAAATGAAAAAGCCAAATTGCTCGAGGCTTTACAAACAGGGCATGTCACAGTAACATTCAAAAAAATAGATACAGGCGAATTAAGAATAATGCCATGTACTCTAAAACCAGAAACTCTACAAGAGGCTGGTGTCACAATATCAATAGATTATTCAGCAACATCAATGGAAGCATTTCCAGTATGGTCATTAGATAAAAACGCATGGAGAAGTTTCAGGTTGGACACAGTTGTTCAATGGGATACGAATGGAGTATCTCAATGAATGAATATTTATGGGTTGAAAAATACAGACCTCAGACAATAGAGGACACAATACTACCTGTAGCCTTAAAGGATACATTCAGACAGATACTAAAGAATAAAGAATTACCTAATTTGTTATTCACTGGTACTGCAGGGGTAGGTAAAACAACAGTCGCTAAGGCGATATGTAATGAATTAGATTTGGATTATTTATTAATCAATGGGTCTGAAGAAGGTAACATTGATACCCTCAGACATAAAATCAAACAATTTGCATCGACAGTAAGTTTACAGGGTGGATACAAGGTGGTGATTTTAGATGAGGCAGATTATCTAAACCCCCAGTCCACCCAACCCGCACTTAGGGGATTCATTGAGGAGTTTAGTAACAATTGTAGGTTCATAATGACCTGTAATTTTAAGAATAGAATCATTGAGCCATTACATTCTAGGTGTTCAGTTGTTGAATTTAATGTCAAAAAGAACGACCTAGCTGAACTGTGTTCATCGTTTATGGCCCGTGTAACCACTATCCTTAACTCAGAACAGTGCGGGTACGATGAGCCTGTTATCGCAGAGCTCATAATGAAGCATATGCCAGACTGGAGACGTGTTCTTAACGAACTACAAAGGTATTCTCTATCTGGTAATATTGATTCAGGTATATTGGTTAATATACAAGAGGTATCGCTAAACAATTTAATGTCAGCGATGAAGGACAAAAACTTTAAACAAATGAGACAATGGGTAACCGATAACATTGATGTGGAACCTGCAGCTCTATTTAGGAAAATATATGACAATATGTATGAGTATGTAGAACCACAAAGTATTCCACAACTAGTGCTCATATTGGCTGACTATCAATACAAGAATAGTTTTGTGGCCGACCATGAACTAAATATGGTTGCATGTTGTACAGAAATTATGGCAGGAGTAAATTTCAAATGAAAAAGTTTATGAACCTACCATGGGACGACCAAATCATAGAAAAGGAACTTATTGATTATCGCTGGGAAATAGTAACAGTACACTTTGAAAATTCAAAGGAAAGATTCAGAGCTATGAAAATAGATGATAGTGAAACCATTATTAAAGAATCTATGCATGACACAAAGGAAATGGCTGAGGCCTATATTGCCCAACAATCATGAGTCCTTTTAAATACCTAAATGATATTACCTATGCCAAAAAAGGCATAATGGTTGATGATATTGCTGAAAAGGAATATAACGCATTTATCATTAACCGTGGGTTATCAATGTACCCAGACACAATTCTCTTTGCAAACGAGATGAATATTCACCATAGTGTAGACCATCGGCTTCAGTACGATTTTTTTATAAATATAATTAGGAAGAAGAAAAGGTGGTCGAAGTGGATTAAAGCACAGGAGATTACCAATATTGAACTAATTAAAGAATATTATGGATATAGCAATGAAAAGGCTAAATCTGTTTTATCATTATTCGGCCCAGAACAATTGGCCGATTTGAAACAAAGGATTTACAAAGGTGGAAAAAGAAAATAAAGAAATCAAAAACTGGCAACCAACTGACATGTTGGAATGCTCACTCAACGAACCAGACGACTTTTTAAAGATAAGGGAAACCCTTACCAGAATTGGAGTAGCGTCTAGGAAAGACCAAAAACTATATCAGTCTTGTCATATATTACATAAGCAAGGCAGATACTTTATAGTACATTTTAAAGAACTATTTTTATTAGATGGGAAACCAAGTAACTTGGTGGACAATGATTTAGAGAGAAGGAACACAATCGCGACATTACTTGCAGACTGGGGATTAATTAATATATTAAAATCAGCTCAAGCGCAGCCATTGGCTCCATTAAGACAAATTAAAGTAATTCCATTTAAGGAAAAAGGTCAGTGGGAATTGTGTCCGAAATATAATATCGGTAACACAACTAAAGATTAAGCTATTGTTTTCTTAACAACCTTGTTTAATCTACCGCATTTCATAAATTTATGAAATTTTTTAAAATAATTTTTTATTAAATTCATATTATTATTTATACATACTAGGCAATCTTTTTGTATAAATAACAACGGAATTGCCCATTAGGGGATTCCAAATTAACCTTGCTAAACATATAGGAGGAAACAAAATGGTAGTAAGAAATAACTTGAACGTACCGCGTTCATTATTCGTAGGATTTGACACTCTGTTTGAAGACCTGGAAAGGATTCATTCAAGTGCTAGGTCTAATAATAATAATTATCCACCCCACAATGTGGTCAAGATAGATGAGGAGAAATTCCTAATTGAATTGGCTGTGGCTGGATTCACCGAAGATAATATTAATATCGACCTTAAGGACGGTATTCTTAAAGTAAAAGGTGAAGTGGAAAACGATGAACGTGAATACGCTTATAAAGGCATTTCTAGCCGCAAATTTGAGAAGAGCTTCCGCCTCTCAGAATTTGTAGTTATAGACGGTGCTGATTTGAAGGATGGGATACTAGTGGTTTACGCCAGAGTAGAACTTCCAGAAGAGAAGCGTCCTAGGAAGATCGAATTAGGGTCTGCTGGGGAATCAAAGAAGAAAGAATACCTGAAAGGGTAAACTAGTGAGCAGCGAAAACTCAGTAGATATATTTTTAAAATATTTACTGGAGAACAACATGAAACATATAGCCCATTTTATGGAAAAATATGATGACGTTGCCGAGGCCTTAAAAACAGCTGCATTAGCTATAATAACAACAGGATTAATCTTAGGATTAGCCCCAGCGTTAATGATAGCTCAAGCGTCTAATTTTTAAGACTCATTGACAAATAATCATGCGGGGGTAAGAAATTACCCCCAACCTTTTTAACAAATACCTATTTACATCATAGTGAAAGTATGGTATAATATACATTATGAACTTTTATACAAACATATCCCGCTACGGTAATTCCCTCCTCTATCGAGGTTACGAAAATGGGAAGAAGATATCCAAGCGAATTAAATTTAAACCAAAACTTTTTGTGTCAACGCCAAAAGGCGATTGGAAATCTATCGATGGTGTGCAATGTGCTCCAATCGAATTTGATTCCATGCGTGATGCCAAAAATTGGATAGAAGAAAACAAACACACAGCAGGTCGCCAAATCTTTGGTAATGACCGATATATACCTGCATTTATAAACGAAGAATTTCCAGGCCAGATAGAATACAATCGTAATCAAATTAATGTTACGACAATTGATATTGAGGTCCAATCAGATGAAGGTTTTCCACACCCGGACACAGCAAGTTATCCTGTAACTGCTATCTGTATTAAAAATAATATTGATAACACATATTATGTTTGGGGTTGTGGCGATTACAATGTATCGGAATCAGTAATGAGAACCAATCGCGTAATATACAAGAAGTGCGAATCAGAATTAGAACTATTTCAATTGTTTCTAGCACATTGGGCAACTCCTAGTAATACACCAGATGTAATTACTGGTTGGAATGTTCGCTTCTTTGATATACCTTATATTATCAATAGGTCAATTAAAATACTAGGCGAGGACCTTACTAAGAAATTCAGTCCATGGAATATGATTGAACCAGGCACAGTCCGTAGAATCAACAGAACAGAAGCAGTATATGAACTGAAGGGTATCAATACAGCTGACTACTTAGAACTATTCCAAAAATATACTTATTCGGCTCAGGAATCTTATCGTCTTGACCATATTGCCAATGTAATACTAGGCGATAAAAAACTATCTTATGAAGAACATGGTTCTTTATTTGACCTATACAAAAATGATTACCAAAAATTCATTGATTATAATATCAAGGACGTGGAGTTGGTTGACCGATTAGAAGAAAAAATGGGATTAATCACACTGATGATGACCATGGCTTATAAAGGCGGTGTAAACTACATGGATACATTTGGCGTAACAGCGATATGGGAAACAATTATATATCGTCATTTATATGCACAAAAAGTTGCCATACCATTTTACGAAGAAAAAATCAAATCAGATTACCCTGGTGGTTATGTAAAAGACCCAATGGTTGGAATGCATGACAATGTGGTATCATTCGATTTAAATTCACTATATCCATCTTTGATTATGCAATACAATATGTCGACCGAAACAATTGCTGAAGGTATGATTGCTCAAATAGATGTTGAGAAAATACTGAATGGCCAAAACTTTGATAATAAAGGATTTTCGGTAGGTGCAAATGGTCAATGTTTTAATACAAAAACAAAAGGCGTAATGCCTAAACTAGTGGACAGTATGTATGCTGACCGTGTGACCATAAAACAAGATATGATTTCTGCACAAAAAGAACTACAGGTAATCGATAAAACAGATAAACAAAAATTATGGGATATCGAACGAAGAATATCGGTTGCCGAAAACGAACAGATGGCAATTAAAATTCTCTTAAACAGTTTATATGGTGCTTTAGGTAACAGGTATTTCCGTTTCTTCGACCAAAGAATTGCAGAGGCAATTACATTATCTGGTCAGCTCACAATTCGTTGGGCCGAAGTCGCCATCAATAAATACCTTAACAGTATACTAAAAACAAACAATAAAGATTATGTTATTGCTATTGATACTGATTCGCTATATGTTACCCTTGATGATTTAATAAAGGCCGTCAATCCAGAGGACCCTATTAATTTTATGGATAAAGTATCTCAGGACAAACTAGAACCTGTATTGGAAAAAGCTTATAATAAATTGTATGGCCTAATGGGTGGCATCGAAAATCGTATGGTTATGAAACGAGAAGCCATCGCCGACCGTGCAATCTGGACAGCCAAGAAAAGATATATCCTAAATGTACATGATAACGAAGGGGTTCGATATTCAGAACCTAAACTAAAAATCATGGGCATTGAGGCAATCAAATCATCTACTCCAGCTAGTTGCCGTGACGCACTTAAGGAATTATTTAAGGTTATAATGCAAGGTAGTGAACGACAAACACAAATTGCAATTGAACAATTTAAAACATATTATTTTACATTACCAGCGCATGACATTGCATTCCCTAGGGGTGTATCAAAGGTTGCTGATTATAGTTCACAGGAAACTATATATCGTAAAGGCAGTCCAATCCATGTCAGGGCCGCATTATTGCATAACAAACAGCTTAAGGTCCACGGCCTAACTCGTAAATACGAACCAATTAAGAATGGAGATAAAATTAAATTTATCTATCTTAAACAACCAAATCCTATACATGAAAATGTGATTGGCTTTACTCAATATCTGCCTAAGGAATTTGGACTAAATAACTATATAGACTATGAAACTCAGTTCCAAAAAACTTTCCTAGACCCTATTGAACATATTCTGAAAGCCGTAGGTTGGTCCTCAGAAGAAGTTCAATCTTTGGAAGATTTTTTTGGCTAAGGGGTTTACAAATAGGACTAAATATAGTATAATATACCAATATGGAGAAAAATATGGAATTAATTAGATTATCCTCAGGTGAGGAAGTAATAGGAAAGGTTACCGATAACGGTGATTCAATTACTATTAAGGATGGCTATTCTTTGCTACCAGCAGGGGAAGGTCGAATAGGGTTTATGCCTTTTATGTCTTATACAAAGGCAAGTGAAGGTATTACCATTGATAAAAAGTTTATTGTGTTTGTAGTAGAGCCAATTGAATCTTTAATTGACCAGGTCAGACAAATGGATTCAGGAATTGTAGCTAATACTGGAAGCAAAATTATATCATAATGCAGTCAAAATATCCAATATACATTATCAGTAAAGGTAGAGCCGACTCTAGGCTAACCGTTAAATCTATGGAAGAGATTGGGGCAATGTATCGCGTTGTTATTGAGGAATCAGAATATGATGCTTATGCTGCAGTCATTCCAAAAGAGAATATATTAACACTACCTGAAGGATTCAGAGAAGACCCGAGATATGCTAGAAGATGCGAAGTCACGGGACATTTAGGTGGTTCAATACCGGTTCGTAACTGGGTATGGGAACATTCTATTAATGAAGGTCATAAAAGACATTGGATACTAGATGATAATATCCAACACTTTTATCGCTTACATAAAAACAAAAAAGTTCCTATGACCACACCAACAGGGTTTAGAGCATGTGAGGATTTTGCAGACAGATATACTGATGTAAAAATGTTTGGTATGAATTATGCATTCTTTGCTCCTTCTACAACCAAACGACCACCATATTATCACAATACTAGAGTTTACAGCTGTATATGTTTATCAAATGATATATACCCAGACCTATATTGGAGAGGACAATACAATGAGGATACTGATTTATCTCTGCGTGTAATGAAAGCAGGTTATCACACATTCTTGTTTAATGCCTTCTTATGTGGCAAAGTCGCAAGTATGACCATGAAAGGTGGTAATACAGAAGAGGTATACAATATTGAAAAAGTAGGTGGTGTTCAGGACAGAAAAGGCAGTGAAGGCTTTGATAACAGAATGGTATTTGCCCAATCACTTAAAGACCAACACCCAGATGTAGTTGATGTGACCCAGAAATGGGGAAGGTATCACCACCATGTTAATTATAGGGAATTCCAAAAAGGTATAAAGCCAACATTTAAAGAAGGACTAAATATACCTAAAGGGCCAGATAATTATGGCTTAAAACTAGTTAGACTCAAGGAGAAACAAAAATGAGAAATAATAAAACTTTAAATTACCAACCCGAAAACTTATTTGTAGTAACAGGACAAGAGGAAGAAAAGACTGCCCACGATTGGGACGGTATGCCGGAATTTGACCAACCAGAAGCTGAGGCATGGAAAGTGTTAAAAGTAAGATTTCGTAACGAAGAAGATTTAAGAAACTTCGCCGAAACAATTGACCAAACCAACATTACGCTTAAAACAAAAGGTATATGGTATCCACCCGCAGACAAATTTGCAAACAGCCTATTGAGATATATGGACGAAGACCAAATATCTGAGGATAATGTACAGGAAATAGTAGAAGAATAATGAGTCAATTTTTAACAGAACAAAAGGGGAAAAGGTTATTAGATACTTTTCTAAATGATTATAAAAACATCTGTGGAGTTGATGATGATTTCTTAGAACAAACTCGTGATTATATTAAATCAAACGAAAGGTTTGATTATCTTACTGAAAAATGGTATGAATGGTTAGTGTCTGAAGGTGTGGATAAAGCGTATGAAGTTTATTCAGATGAACATTATCTTACAGACCAATTTAATTGCTTTAGAGTATATGCAAGAGCATATTTGAGAGCATTAAGTAAGTCGACTAAATTAATACCACAACCATTAACTGAATTTACAAGCGATGCTTCATCTATTGTTGATGTAGGAAATGGCATAGGATATTCTACCTCTATATTATCAGAATTATATCCAGGTAAAATTACCTTTGGTACAAATTTAAAAGGTACTGACCAATGGAAATTCGCTAGTGAAATGGGTAAGAGATATAATTTCCACATGGTCGAAGATGTAAAGGATATCGCAGTCACTGGTGGATTAGTATTTGCTTCAGAATACTTTGAACACTTCTTAGACCCAATAATGCATGTTGAACATATAGTGGAACAAATTAATCCTAAATATTTCTTAATTGCAAATGCATTTAACACATGGTCAATAGGTCATTTTGAAACATATGAAAACCATGGCCAAACTGTGGACCAAAGCAAAATCAGCAGAGTCTTTAATAATAAACTAAGAGAATTAGGTTATACACAAGTCAAAACAGGACTATTCAATAATAAACCAACATTATGGAAAAAATAGGTTTACATTTAACCAGAAGTATGGTATAATATACCAATGATTGTAGGAACACTATTCGAATCAATTTTCGACAACAAAACACATAAAGGTATTGAACTGCCCAGTTTTGAGCACTTTGAAGAAGTACTTTATAAATTATCTAAGAAAACACGTAAGGATAAAAAAGATGCTGAATTAATGTCACCTGCTATTTACACTGCCAATACAACTCGTGCAAATGATAATGTAGAGTATTGGGGTGGCTGGTGTGCAGTGGATGTAGATGATGCAGACCTTACAGTTGATTTAAAAGAATATATTAGGTCGAAGGTTGGTAATCATTATTATGTTTGCTATTCTACAGCATCGTCGACCAAAGAACAACCAAAATTCAGATTGGTATTTCCTCTAACCAGACCAGTAAAAAAAGACGAAATAAAACATTTTTGGTTTGCACTTAATAAAGAATTAGGTATGATTGGAGATATTCAAACAAAGGATTTATCTCGTATGTATTATATACCAGGCAAATATAAAAACGCTAATAACTTTATATTTACAGGCGAAGGTAATCATATGAACCCAGCTGATTTAATGGGTAAACATGAATATGTAGAAAGCTCTGGTAATACTATGTTCGATAGGTTACCTAAGGCCATGCAAGAAGCTATGATGCAACACATGAAAGACAAATTAACCAATACAGAAGTTAAATGGACTGGTTACAAGGATTGTCCTTATTTTCCAAAAGCATTGGAAAAAGAATACCGTGTAATTTCTGGCTCTGGTTGGTATCATAAAATGTACCAAATAATGGTCGCACTTGCCGGTAATGCAATTAAAAATAATTATCCAATTACAGCATCTGAAATTACTTATTTGTGTCGCGAATTGGATATTGATACCGGTAACTGGTATGCAAAACGACCACTTGATAAAGAAGCCGAAAGAGCTTTGGAATATGTTTACAAAAATCAATTTTAATGGTATAATATAACAATGAAAAAAATAACAGTAGTAGGTTCTGGTTATGTCGGTATGGCAAATGGAGTTGCTTTATCACAGCACAACAATGTTATTATATTGGATATTAATTCTGAAAGGGTAAATCAAATCAGAAATAATATATCGCCAATAGAGGACAAACTCATTACAGAATTTTTAAACTCAGAAGAGTTAATGCTTACTGCTTCTACAAATAAAGAAACAGCATACGAAAATGCTGATTATGTTATTGTGGCTACTCCAACTGATTATTGTCCTATACAAAATTATTTCAATACTGATTCAGTTGAATCTGTAATACGAGATGCATTAGAAAAATGTAAAGGTCACATTATAATTAAATCAACTGTCCCTGTTGGCTTTACAAAACGAATGAATGAAAAGTTTGAAACAGATAGGATATTATTCAGTCCAGAGTTTTTAAGAGAAGGCAGAGCATTATTTGATTGTTTAAATCCTACTAGGATTGTTGTTGGTGGTAAACCAAAAGTAGCTAAATTATTTGCACAACTCTTATCAGATGCTGCAATAAAAGAATCACCAGTAATATTAACACACTGGACAGAGGCAGAAGCAATTAAATTATTTGCCAACGATTACCTAGCTATGAGAGTTGCTTATTTTAATGAAGTAGATACATATTCGGAATACCATAAATTAAATACAAAAAATATTATTGATGGTATGTGCTATGATGATAGAATAGGACAAGGGTATAATAATCCAAGTTTTGGTTATGGTGGTTATTGTTTCCCTAAGGATACAAAACAATTATTGGCTAACTATAAAGAGAACAGAATACCAAATCGTTTGGTTGGTTCTGTTGTATATTCCAATGAGGTCAGAAAGGACTGGATTGCAAATCAAATATTAAGAAGAAATCCGAATGTTGTTGGTATATACAGAATGGCAATGAAATCTGGTTCTGATAACTTTAGAAGTTCTGCAATCGAAGGCATCATTGAACGATTATCAACACAGGTCAAAGTGGTTATATATGAGCCAATGTGTAAGGACGAAGAGTTCCTAGGCTGTGTGGTTGAAACTAAACTAAATAAATTTAAGAAATTAAGTGATGTTATTGTTGCTAATAGGCTCGATGATAACATTACAGATGTAGAAGAAAAAGTCTATACGAGGGATGTATATGGAAACAACTAAAAGAATATTAGTTATTGGTGGTGCTGGTTTTGTCGGCTCAAATCTAATTAAAAAACTAATAAAACAAGGTCATGATGTAGTATCAATGGATAACTATTCAACAGGTTCTCATGATAATGAACACAAAGGTTGTTTTTATTATTATGGAACGCCAAGAGATTTAATGGGAGCTTTCCAGCATAACTCAAAGACCTTTGATTACATATTCCATTTAGGAGAATATGCCAGGGTCGAACAATCATACACAGATTGGAATACAGTTATTGATTCAAACCTTAAATGTTTTCCACATGTATTAGACTTTGCTAAACATCAGGATGCCAAATTAATCTATTCTGGTTCATCAACGAAATTCGCTGAAGGCGGTGGTAGAAATATGAGCCCTTATGCATTTACGAAAGCACAGAATACAGAATTACTAAAAAATTATTCTGAATGGTATGGATTGGACTACACTATCGTATATTTTTATAATGTATATGGAGATAATGAAATAGGTTCCGGTAAATATGCAACTGTCGTGGCCAAATTTCTTAATATGGTTAAACAGGGCAAGGTCAGCTTACCAGTTACATTTCCTGGAACACAGCTAAGAAACTTTACACACATTGATGATATAATCGATGGTTTAATATTGGCCGGATTCGAGGGTAGTGGAGATAATTATGGTATTGGTTCTGATGATAAATATTCAATACTAGAGCTAGTTGATATGTTAGGTGTTTTGGCAAATCCAATACCGGCAGCACCTGGTAACAGAATGAATGGTGAACTGAAAACAGAAAAATTAAAAGAGCTAGGTTGGTCAGCTAAAAGAAAATTGCCTGACTACATTAAGGATAATATATGATGAATAAAAACACACACCCGTTTAAAGCGTTTTTACAAGGAATGTTATTCGGTGCATTATTAATGTTTATATTATTATTACCATCGACACTAAAAGCAAGTGATGCGAATAATGATATTTATTGTATGGCTCAAAACATATATTTTGAATCTGGTAATCAACCTCTTGCTGGTAAAGTTGCAGTAGGACATGTAGTACTTAATAGATTAAAACACATGAATTATCCAGGTTCAGTTTGTGGAGTTATATACCAAGCAAAACTAAAACAAAATTGGAAAGGTAATATGGTGCCAATACTGCATCAATGCCAATTCAGTTGGTACTGTGATGGAAAATCTGA
>Ga0181390_1001128_pt1 | contig 11881 bp, 25 predicted proteins | sample 13SPOviralmetaG_FD_130085 | JGI IMG/M metagenome (GOLD analysis project Ga0181390, IMG submission 130085) | Marine viral communities from the oligotrophic San Pedro Time Series (SPOT) site, San Pedro Channel, CA, USA - 13 SPOT_SRF_2010-07-21 | ecosystem: Environmental > Aquatic > Marine > Strait...
CACTTACTTCTTGACTGACAATTTGTATTGTATTACCTGTTTTGTGCTCGATAATAGGTACATACGAGTATGTTTGGGTGGTTGAGTGATCAACACACGTTTTATAGCCTAATTCTAACCTCACAGGGTGTACTTTTTTTCCGCATCTACAATACATAGTTTATTATTTTTATTTGTTACATATATATTATCCAACAGTGTCTGTATTTTGTTTGTAATCACCTATGTTTAATCTTCTAAATTCAGGTAGTTCCATAGCCATTTTTTCAATAGCTTTGTCCATTACATAACTATGTAGCTCGTTAAAGTCATCGCCGTCAACAGGCTGATCTGATATCTGCCACTCAACAGTGTCGTATAATAATTCTTTCATGTGATCTGCCACGCCTTGCGCTATAAGATCTATTTCTTTCATTTTACTCATAATATTTTATTTTAACCAACCAATAAGATCTAATCCTTTATGATATTCTTCAAAAGTGATCTCGTTATTGTTGTACTGTTCTTGTAATTTATTTAGCTCAATCATCTTATTTAAATTTAGCTGCTACTTCGTATATTTCTTCTTTGTCTTCTGAATCTAGTCCAGGTGTTTGATTAGCGTACATACGTAGTACATAGTGTACAAAAGTGCAGTCGTTTTCTGTTAGTTTAATTTTTCGCATAGTTTTTTAGATAAAATTTTAGTATATAGTTTAGTCTTACAATTGGTGAATATATAAGTGCACGCGCATGATTTTCACAGTTTGAAGTATAAAGCTCGCCGTTGTCTCGCATCCATACATATTGAATATTCTGTATATAAACAGGATTTATTTGATAAGGTTTGTATGCGCCATTTTGCTTACGTACATAACCTGATTTAAATGAAGCAATGCGTAGTCGAGGTAAGTCTTTTAAGTCATATTTTTTACGCTTAAACCATTTAAGTCGAGGCTTTGAATAGCAAGGCACAGGAAACTCAAACTCACGAGTACCATTTTTAGCTTGTTTAGCCGTTGTTACTTCTCTGATTCCATAGTCGACTAGCATAGTTTTTACAAAGCTATTCTCTAGTTCTAGTTGTTGTCTTTGATAATTAGTCATGATTTTACTATAATATTTAATTGTTTAGTGTCAAATTTCTTGTGCGTCTCGCGCCACATTTTGTTGTGGGTGAACTTTCTAGCCTTTGAGAAGGTAGATTTCTGTCTAGTTACAACTCTTTTGTACTCGACATCTGTAAGTCCACCACACAAACCGTCGTGGGCGTGCTTGAGTCTATGCCCTCTTGCGCGCAATTTTTTCTGTTGTGAAGAGTATTCGCATAGCTCTTTCATAGTCATTACGCCCATGGATTATCTGATTTAGGAACGTAAGTTAGACCTTTGTAGTTGAACCACTCTGATACACCTTCTTTGTCTTGATCTTCGTTGTAGATGAAAGCAAATTTAGCGGGCAAGTTGCCGACAGTGTAGCCTTTGTAGTCTTGAGTGCCAAGTCGTATGAAGTTATGGCCGTCTTTTTTGAAGAATTTAATTTTTTGCATAGTTATTTATTTAAATGTTACATATATATTATCCAAAGGATATATTATTTTATTTGTAAAACGCTTGTTGCCATTGAGGTATTTCAGCGTTTAAGCGATCGTAGTACTCTTTTTCAATCATCTTAATTTGTACTTGTTTAAGAGTGTGGTGTGAAAACTTACGTTTTTTCTTAGTCTTCATAACCTTCTACGATTTCTTCTACATCAAGAGCTGTAAAGTAACCTTCACCGAACTCATTAGAGATATTAGCGCGCTCGCGTATCTCGTTATACTTAGTTTGTTTGCCTGCATTGTATGAGGCAATTCCGACTGCAGATATCACTGCAATAATGAAAAGTTTTCGCATAATTCTGTTGTATTATAATAGTTATTCCATACTAAATCTCGATCTTCGTTAGTGAAGCCAACCATATTTTCCACTGGTCTACCAACCACTTCTGAAGCGATGGCTTTTATTATTTCGTGTTTACGCGCTTGTGCGTTTACTTCATCGAACGCTTGTTTCCAAGTTTTATATCTAGAGTTATAGTACATAGTATTTAGTTTTAATAGTTAATAATTTATTTAATCACCACACCAATTGTTGTGGTTGTTTTTGTAAAAAGACATTTTGCCTTTGTTACTTAGTTCTTCTAGCTTTAGATAATAATCTTCATTTTGCATTTGATCATCTCGCCACTTAGTTACTTGTTCGAGCGTGCCATATTGTGTGGTGTTACGTATAGTACATTTGTATGACCACTTGTTTTTGTAAGAATTGTAATGTTTAATGATTCGCATAGTTGTTTATTATATTATCCAATAGTTATATTGTTTTGTTTGTAATTACCATCTAGTTTCTGATGGAGCGGAACCCACTTCAATGAAATCAGATATTTTAAAGTTGATAATTTTTAGTATTAATTTGTGAGTAAATTTTCTCATATAAGTATTATTTATAGGTGTGTAATTATTTATTAGTTTATTTTATAGTAATAGTGTAGGGCGAACTCTCTTTCTACCTAACTCTTTCTCTCATTTAATTAAAAGTATGACATTAGCCTATTAAGGTTATATAGTAACAGGCTATTGTCACAGTTTTTACCTCATGTATTTACCCTGCCCAGTTAAGTCAGTTCCACGACCACAGGTTCGGACAGTCACCCGTTGAGGTGTAATACTAAATGACTTCTTTGTCACGTAGTATTACAGGCACACTTGTTGATGAAGTGTATGATTTGTACTTTTCAAAGCAATTCATAGAAGACAATTTATCTTTCATGATTTCATATACTTTATCATGATTGTAAGTGAATGACTTACCATTTTTGAAAGTTACTTCAATGATTTGATTTTTTCCGATTAGTGATTTGCGTACAACAAATCTTTTTGATTGTAAATTTTGCATAGTTATTATATTTATATTATTATTATTTAGTTACATTTATATTATCCAATTGATATTAGATTTTGTTTGTGATTTGTTTAATACCAGTCATAGTATATTCTGACAACTTCTTCACGTTGTTCTTGAGTTAGTTTACAGTAATGTTTGTTGAAGACTGATAAAGATATTTTTAGTAGTTTATATGAATTTAATTGCATAGTATTTAATTTTATTATTGTTAGTATTTATTTACATTATTATTATCCAATTGTATTTCTATTTTGTTTGTAAAACGTAAATGCATTGTAAATTATTCAGTAAAAAAGCTAAAAGTATATGAAAAATGTATAAAAATGATGCCGGGGCTGGTTTTTTTGGATTGATTTTGTTAATTTTTTGTGGTTGTGAGAGGGAGTGGTAACCCCATAACCCTCAATTAGTAACAATTTTTAAAAAAAGTGTGACATAAGCCTTATAAGGTATATAAGTAAGGGGCTATTGTCACTATTTGTAAGTTTTTACCTTTATATGTGAGTATATAAGACTATAGAACACTAGATATATGGAGACACAAAAACATATGGGGCGTAACAGCTTAGTCGATCGCCTTGCAGCGCAGGTTCGTAGCAAGAGTTTTGCTATATCACTGCTTAAAAAACGTGGTGACTTAACAGCGTCTGGTGAATTAACAGCGAAAGGTAGAGCTAGAGACGCAATGACTGCGGAAGAACGTGCAATTGACAGAGCATCGAAAGAATCTGAGCGTCCAGCTAGTGATTATACTTACAATGCATCAACTAATAGAGCAACATTAAATTAATATGGCAATAATTAACTCATATACTACAGTAACACCAAAAGGCAGTGACCTTGTTCTTATAGTAGACACATCAGTTGAGGGTAATCCTACTAAAACAGCTACTGTAGGTAGTTTACAAGGAACACCTGACAATAATCAAGTGTTTTTTGATACAGTAGGTATTACGATACAAACAGGTACAGCGCAAGACACCAGATTTGGCAGAGCAACAGATAGAACTGATGGTTCTTTTCCTACAAATTTAAGGTATGCTATATTTAAAGCTTATTTTGAAAACTTAGTTTTAGAACAAGGGTCTACATATAAGTTAATAATGGAAAGATGGAAAAAAGGAGGAGATAGATATGGAACTATACCCACTGATTATAGATACACAGGGTTTAAAAGACAAGCCGGGAGTGAAGGTGTTGATGCTCCTTACAATCAAAGACCACTTGAAATAGAAATAACATCGACAACAGGGCAGTTTTTTGATTTTAGACCTGATCTTTATTTTTCTGCAGCGGATTCAGCTGGAACTAGAAAAGGTTTTCCAAGACCTTCTGGTTTTAACGTAAGAGGAAATCAAACTCCATTGTCATCTATTCAGTATGTAGCATTTAGAATATCTAAAACAACAAATGGTGTTACTGAGGTTTCACCAGTACTTAAAAAATTAATATTAAAAGGAAGCTTTACTAACAATACTCCTAGAGCTTTCTTCTTACCTTATTAAAGTGGAGGTAGGAGTCTAGTGCCCAAGTGGTGCTAGGTATACCGCGCCCATTCAAGTGGTGTTGTGCATCTACCTCCCAACTTATTATAATAACATATGGCAATAATATACAGTTACCCAGAAAAAACATCCCCAGCAGGTGGAGATTTCTTAGTTATAACCGATTCAGAGCAACCAGCTCCGAATAAAAATCGCACTAAGAGCCTAACAATAGACAACTTAGCATCATACGTAACTACATCGACTAGTGGCATCACTGGCTCTGGCACGTTGAATACTATAGCAATGTTTACGCCAAATGGCCAAGCGATAGGTGATTCCGGTATAACTCAATCAAGTCCTGAAATTATAAAAATAGGTACAGGTATAGCAGGTGGTGCATCTGTTTTAGAAACAAACCTTTTAACTTGTAATATTATATCTGGAGCTAATCTCTTAACTATACAAGGTAATTCTATAATTGGAAACGAAGCTACAGACATATTGCAAATAACTTCGTCTGTCTCTGACTATACTGGAACAGCTTCAACTACTGCTGGTCAAGTATTAGTATCTAACGCGAGCTCACAGTTAGTGTGGGACGATGCGACAGATGTTGTATCAGGCGCTGTAGCTAAGCTAATACCGTTTCAAGCCACAGCATCGGCTGGAGGGTCTTCTACATACTCAGCTAATAATAACATTGTTGAAATAAGTTGGACAGGCGGTAATGGTACTTACGTACTCAATATACCGTCAGCCGCAGCTACACCATACAGAAATATAAGATTTGTAACAAACTCTACATTTCCAAACGGGGCTTCAGATAAAGTACAAATAACAGCACAACCAGGAGAGACTATTGACGGAGCAGCTTTTTTTGAAATATCTAAAGTATACGAAGGAGTATCACTTTGGTCTAACGGAACTGAGTGGATAGTAATACAAGCGAAAGCACATTAATAAGTAAAATTCACTAAAACCAAGTGAGTATATAAAGTATACCTGGCACGGGTGAGTGCAAACCAATAATTAACATATAAACCAAAACCAAATGACGTTTTATTACGAGACTAATTCGTGGACTAGTCAACCACAACCAGATGAAAACCGAATTAAACTATGGAACCATATAGCTGATAAAGCTAACTGGCGCATAGTTCAACTACCAAACGGTTATTACCAAACAGAATACCAAGATCTTCGAGATGAAGAGAACTGGAAGGATGTTACGCGGCGAGAAACACTAGAAGCCGCTGAAACTTCAATAGATAAAACTATTGAACACTACAAAAAGAAAGTTGAATTTTTAAACGGACCGAAAGTAGTAAAGACCTTTAAGTAAACCAATATTAAAATTAAATTAAATTAAATTATGTCAGACGCAATAGTCAAGAACCTTAACTTCGGCGAAGAAGCCAGGGTTAACGTATTTAAAGGAATTGAAAAACTCACAAATGCCGTTAGCTCCACGCTTGGTGCTAGCGGTAAGTGTGTAATGCTGGAGGATCACACCGGTAGACCAATCATAACAAAAGATGGTGTAACAGTTGCTGATTCTATAATACTTAGAGATCCAGTGGAAAATATGGGTGCTACGCTTTTAAAAGAAGCAGCGCGTAAAACAGTGCAAGAAGCCGGTGACGGCACGACCACAGCTACAGTATTAGCACATGCTATATTAAGTGAAGCATACAAAGTCGCTAATAAAACAAACTCAAGAGAGCTTAAAAACGGTATAAACACCGCTGTAGAAAAAACTGTAGCATATTTAAAAAAATTATCAGTGGAGGTTAAAGACGATATGATTGATCAAATCGCGACTATCTCTACAAACAACGACCCTAAATTAGGTGGTATAATCGCTGATGCGTTTAGAGCTGTCGATAACACAGGCGTGGTTATGATGGAAACATCGTCAGACGGTACAACATACGTTGAAACTGTAGACGGCGTTCAGTATGACAAAGGACTTAAAAACTCTCATTTCATTACTAACCAATCAACAAAAACCGCTGAGCTAGATAAGCCGTTAGTGCTTTTACTAGAATCACCGGTTGATACAATAAGACAGATTCAGTCTGTGCTAGAGTACGTAATAAAAAACAACAAACCTTTGCTTGTTATAGGCGATTTAGAACAAGGTGTTTTATCAGCTCTAGCTATGAACCGCATGAAAGGAGCTATTAAAGTAAATGTTATTGATGCTCCAACCTACGGTATAAGCAAGCAGCAAATGCTTCAAGACTTATCTCTGCTGACTGGCGCTACTATTATAAACGAAGACCTTGGCGATGATATGGATATGATACAGCCAGAGCATTTAGGTCAATGCGTTAAAAGTGTAACATCACACGAGGATACAATACTTCAAGTTGATGGTATATCAGAAGAAGTAGCTAGTGTTATAAAAGAATTAAAAGAACAGCTTTTAAAAGAGAAAAACCCTAATAAGCTTGTAAAGCTTGAAAAAAGACTAGCGCTACTATCAGCTAAAGTGGCTATAGTAAAAGTGGGTGCTAATTCTGAAATAGAATTAAAAGAAAAAACAGATAGAGTCGAAGATGCTATCTGCGCTACAAAAGCCGCTATAAAAGAGGGTATAGTACCAGGAGGTGGAATAGCCTTGTTAAATGCTTCTGCTAATATAAAAGCTAAGAGCGAAGGTGAACAAGTATTGCTACAAGCAATTAAAGCGCCTTACGAAACAATTCTTACTAACGCAGGTCTTGAAGTTGTTTATCCCAAAGTTAAAAACAAAGGGTTGAACGTGGTTACAGGCAAGGAAGTAAATATGGTACGAGCAGGGATTATTGATCCACTACTGGTAACTAAAAGCGCTCTTAAAAATGCGGCTTCAGTAGCAACAACAATATTATCTACAGATTGTGTAATTAATAATTTAAGAATTGATGAAAGCAATAGGTAATAATATAATTATAAAAAAGACTAAAGAAGGTACCACCAAAACAAAAGGTGGTCTTCTTTTAGCAGAAACACACAGAGACGATATAAGATATGTAGAAGCTACAGTTGTTTCAGCTGGTAGTGATATATCAGCTTTAAAAGAAGGTAGTACAATACTTTACGATCGCCACGCTGGGCACAAAATAGAAGTTGAAAAAGAGGCTTATCATGTTATCAAAGTCGGTGACGTTGTAGTTGTTTTATGAGAAGACTAGAGGCTGATGATATAAAAGACCTCAACCTTATGAAGCACTATCGCATTATAAGGAAATGGGCTTGCAGAAACAACGATCTAAACGATGCAGATCTAGAGTTATTAATTTACCTAGATTGTATAGACATGTTTAGAAAGAAAGACTTTCAAGATGGAAGTTACTCATACAGTTGGGACAATCGTCGGTGGAATAGATTATTAAAAGAAGGCTGGATAGTTGTGTGGCGTCATAGAAATAGAACCACACAGAAATACCATATATATAAAACATCTATTAAATGTAAGCAGCTTATAAAGCGTGTTTACAGAATGATGCTAGGTAAAGAAGATATACCTACATCTGGAGCTAATAGTATTATACGCGGTAATACATATACAGACAAAGTTTTAACAAAAGCAATATATAACGTCAATAAAGATAAATACAGATAATTATGGCAAAATGTAAAAGCTGCGGATCACCTCTTTGTTCAGGTTGCTCAGCGGCACACATGAAATACGAGGTGAAAGATATCAATAAAAATGGTAAAATAGATGGCTGGGAACAAGCTAAATATGATGCCATAAACAAATCTAGTGATTCACCAGCTAAACAAGTTGGCTTTGGTATGGCTAATAACGCTATGGCGCAAGCTGCACAACAAATGGTTCAACCAATGACTAACGTGACACCAGCTGGGTCTAGCGCTGTCAACCCATTCTCACCGCAAGCTCAAGCTACTGCTCAAGGTGTTTTTGGTAACCAGCAAATGAAACAAAACGCAGTTAATGCTCCGTTTATATATAGTCCATTAAATCAAAAAGATAAAAAAAATGAACGTGTTTTTATTGGAGAAGATACTGATTTAATAAAAAAAGATAAAAAAGGTGAATTTGTAGTAGATATGTTTTCTAGAGATACATTAAGATCTGCTGGAAAAAAATTTAATCCTAATAAAGTTGTAGATGGATACATTATGGGTGGAGATTATCCAGCAACTAAAGTTAGTAGTAAAAATTTTATATTAAAAAAATAAAGATATGAAAGATATTAAACAACTAAAAGCTGACTTGCAAGGTCAAGTAGGTGAAAACGCTATATGGGACGGTCCATTAAGCAAAGAAGGTTTTCCAATGGGTAAAGGTTCTAGTTCAGGTAAAAATGGATTAGAAGTATCTAAAGCACCGTTTGATTGTGGACACGGAACACCTATTACTTCAAGAGCTAAAGCTTTTAAATAATGAGTTCTCCATTTGCATTTAAGTTTTTAGGTAAAAAACCTTTTACTAAAAAAACAGTAAACCCAGAAGCTGGTGGTAAAGATTACGAAGCTATGGGTGACGCTGCTAGAAAAATAGAGCAAAAGCTTAGCGCTGAAACCGGCGGTGTTGATTACGAAGCTAAATTAAAAGTTCAAAAAGAAATGTCACCACTTAAAGGTGCTTATTCTTCTGGAGCTGGTGGATCTGTTTATGTATCTACAGCTGGCGCTTTTCAAAATCTTCAAGATAAAATATCTGCAGGAATACAAACCAATATAGCAAACGAAAAGTTCAAAAACTTCTCATGTCCAGAAGGGCAGCGAAAAACCATTGATAAAAATGGAAACCTTACTTGCTCAATATAACAATGGCATTTAAAATAACTCCACCTTACTCAATGGATAATACTCCAATTTACAATGTAAATATGGAAGATGGTGTTATGGGCAAAGCTAATAAAAATGGTACTATAATTCTAAATAAAGATTTAGATCCTTCGCAGTGTGAAAAAGTTATTGCACATGAAAAAGTTCATATAGACCAAATGAAGCGCGGAGACCTTGATTACGATGATCAAAACGTATATTGGAAAGGTAAAAAATATTCAAGAGCACAAATGAAAGAAGGTGCTAAAAACTTGCCTTGGGAAGCTGAGGCTTATAGAAAAGTAAAGTAACAAATAATATAAACAAGTAATAATAAAAAAAAATGTACAAACAATCACCGGGAAGAATGAATATGCCTAAAACAGGTAGAGGTATTCCAACCCAATTTAAAAACCCTTTATATATTACTGGAGATCCAACTGAAGAAAAAGTAAGTACAGAGGTTTCTAAAGAAAGAGTAACTAAACCAAGTGGTCAAAAAGGGACATTAGTAACTATAAAAGACAAATATAAAACTCCAGGTGGCGAAGTCAAGAGAACTGTTGAAGGAGATAAAGCTTATGCTGCTAAAACTCCTAAGCAACAAAAAGCTCAGGATGCCGCGTATTTGGCTAAAAATAGATCAGCATCTAGAGAAAGATTTATTGCAGATCCTATGGAGATAAAAACTGCTGGTGCTTCTAAGATTTCTATTAACGCTCCTAAACCTTCAGCTAGTTTAGACGCTGGAAAAATAAAAGGATCTTATATAGATAAAACTCTTAAAACTGAAGGAAATTTTGATATTAAAAAGAAAATAGCTTCTCAAGAAAGAGATAGAATAATAAAAACAAACAGAGAAAGAATAGCTGGCGGCGAAGAAATAAGTAGACCAGAAAGAGTAAAAACAAGTAGATACTTAAGAACGCTTAGAGAGGCTTCTTATACACCTGAAGAGGTTGCTAGTGGAAAAAAAGCAACTAAAAAAAGAACTAAACAAGCTAATACAGGGACTAGAAGTTTAGCGGCAGCTAAAATAGGTGATTTTTTTGAAGGAGTAAGTGATGCTATTAGCGGTTGCAAATCTTGCAATTAAATGAAAAAAATTTGGCAATGGCTTACGGGTTCCGTCATAAAAGAAGTTGGCGAGGTTTTAGATAATCTTACAACTACTAAAGAGGAAAAACTAGAAGCACAACGTCTTATTACAGAAATTCTTGAGAAAGCTGACAAGGAGGCTCAAGAGCAAGTTACAAAAAGATGGGAGTCAGATATGCAGTCTGATTCCTTCTTGTCTAAAAATATTCGTCCAATAGTACTTATATACTTAACAGTTATATTTACTGTATGTGCGTTTTTCGATGGAAATATCGGAGAGTTTAAAATATCAGAAGAGTACATCCCAATATTCCAAACTCTTCTAGTTACAGTGTATGGCGCATATTTTGTAGGCCGCACGTGGGAAAAAGCAAAATCAATAACAAGTAAAAATAAATAAATGGGACAATACGGAAATCAACCTGACTACGCAGTAAAGGCCGTTTCATTAAATATAGCCGCTGGAGCTAGTGATCTTAACTCTGCAGCTCTTTATATAGGAACAAGTGGAGATTTAGAGGTTCAGCCAGTTGGTAATGACGCTGGTGATACAATTGTGTTTAGAAATATACCTAGTGGTAGTTTTTTACCAGTAATAGTTTCAGCTGTTATATCAGGAGGTAATTCTACTGCACAGGACGTTGTAGCATATTACTAGTAACCTATGGGATTAACTACGAAAGAGATTAGTTCTAGCTCTTTCAACGATATGATAAGTAGCGTTGACAGAAGAAGTGAATACGTAGAAAACCGGGCTGGAGCAAACGTAAGGCTCAATAACTTTTTAACACCATATACACTAGATGATAAATCTAGTATTTTAAACGCGCCCTGTGGATACAGTAATGGCGTGTATCCTAGTTTAAGGCCATCAGATGCTCTTGGTCCAGAATTGGTTACTAATGGAGATTTCGCAACTGATACCAATTGGACAAAGGGTACGGGTTGGAGTATTAGTGGGGGAAAAGCTAATGCAAACAATGTCCCTAATTTACAAAGATTACAACAAGGGTTAGGCACTTCTGTTGTAGGTAAAAAATATAAATATTCATTAAACATCACAAATGTAAGTGGTTTTTATAGTGTTTATATATTTGGAGTATATGTGAAAGCAACATCAAATACAGAGGGGGTTATTGAAGGAGAATTTATAGCAACTTCAACAAATGGTGCTTTTTGGGTGGCAGGAGCATCTGCAGGTGGTTTAGTATCTGCTACAATAGACAACGTAAGCGTAAAAGAAGATACATCAGCAGACTTTTCTTTTACAAGAGGATCTGCAGCTACGCGCGTTGCAAAAGACGGGTTAATAAAAAACGTACAGATATTAAGCGATGAATTAGTACAAAACGGAAACTTTGAGGAAATAGGAAGCGAAGAAGTAAGCAATGGCGATTTTGAGCAGATAGGTAGTGAGTTAGTAACGAATGGTGGGTTTGATGAAAACATAAATGGTTGGGTAGATTATTTATCTACTTCATCTTGGGACAATGGAAGTATAAAGTCAACTGTAACAACAAATGTTGCTTACATAAGGCAAAATAGAGTAGTAACAGCAAATAAGTTTTACAAAGTTACATTTAAAG
>Ga0181390_1001131_pt1 | contig 11866 bp, 17 predicted proteins | sample 13SPOviralmetaG_FD_130085 | JGI IMG/M metagenome (GOLD analysis project Ga0181390, IMG submission 130085) | Marine viral communities from the oligotrophic San Pedro Time Series (SPOT) site, San Pedro Channel, CA, USA - 13 SPOT_SRF_2010-07-21 | ecosystem: Environmental > Aquatic > Marine > Strait...
CTCAATAAACCATTCCAAGCAACAAGAACAACTGTACACGAAAACCCACCTAGTTCACCCGCTATCCTAGACTTGACTCTGGATATGTTGAACAACATTATGATTATCAATCCTCCCAAGAAGAAACAAACCGAAGAAGAATTTCTCATGGGCGTGAATGCATCCAAGAACATCAATCCCCTTGACATAGACTTTCTAGACCAAGACTTACTTGCAGACGAAGAACTGGAACGTGATTATCTGGAGTTCGGTGAACTGGATATCAACTACCTAGATGTTGAACTACTGGAAGATATGTTAGATACTTTTGATTCTCTGGGCGAAGAGATGTTGGAAGAAAAACAGAGTACTGGTGAGATTGATATTGAGGGAACCGAAGAGGGATATGATACTATTACCCAAGTCGCAACTATTGTTGAGGGTGATAGTGTATCGATCAATAGGGAAGTGAATGACATAGTTCATATATCTATTGACAAGGGTTCTTACACAACGATCAATATAGAACAGGATGGAAAGGAACTAGACCCCATCAAAGTTAATGGTATTGGAACAGAGATAAATATAGTACAATGAAAACATGGCACGTACTTATCACACTCGGTCTTCTGGTTGGTCTAAGAATACTTGACCCATTCCTACTAGAAAGCGCACGACTCTCATACTTTGATTCTCTACAGAGAGGTCAGGAGACATCTGTGTCTGACCAGATTGTACTGGTGGACATAGATGAAAAGACCCTAGACAAGTTTGGTCAATACCCCATTCCTCGTAAGGTGATGGCAGATGAGATCGACAAGATAGAGAATAGTATCATTGCATTCAATATCTTGTTCTCAGAACCAGACAGATTCGGAGGTGACGAATACTTTGCAGACATCCTATCATGGAAACAAGCAGTAGTCGCAATCGCACCATCCAATCGAACCAACACAGATTATAGACCACCTCGTATCGGTACTGCGACATTCGGTGAAAAGGATGCCGAAGATTTCCGACCATTAATAGGAGGTATGTTGTTTGCCCAACCAATCATTCACGACAACTCGTTCGGGTATGGTACAATATCATCGGCCCAAGATGTGGATGGTATCATTCGTAGACAACCACTACTAGAACACTTTGACAACAGACTTTATCCCGCATTTGCGTTAGACGTACTGCGAGTTGCCGCAGGGGATTCGTCCTACCAGATATCTACAGATGACTATGGAATCGAGTTCGTTCGTATACCCAAGTTCAAACCAGTACCCACAAGTGTAACTGGAGAGGTTACAATCGCATACTGGAATGAGTTCAAGAGGTACTCGTTCACTGAACTGGATACTATACCAGAGGGTTCGATAATCATCGTAGGTGCGACTTTCGAAGGTTCTAATGTAGTATCTACTCCGATGGGTTCTATGTACCCCCATGACATTCAGGCAAACCTAATCAAGACAATGATCGATGGAGTGGTACTCAAAAGACCATCAGAATTTATTTTCTATGAGGTCTTGACAACTCTTGTTTTATGTGTTATACTCCTAGCTATGTTAGGGAAGGCTAATATACTTTTTTCGGGTGTGTCATTCTTCGTCATAATCGGTGGTATTCTGTACACAGTTTATGATTTATTCGGTACATACTTTGTACAACTAGACCCGACATTCCCTATCATAGCACTGACCCTAGTGTTCGCTCATGGTTCCTTTGTGCAGTTCTACACACAGTTCAAAGCGAAACAAATGATTAAGGGACAGTTCGGTACATACCTTTCACCCGACATGGTTGATATGTTGGCAAACGACCCAAGTCTAATGAAACTGGGCGGTGAGAGAAAGGAGATGACCTTCTTGTTTATGGACATATGTGGATTCACCCCCATATCAGAACACTACAAAAACAAGGACGATGCAGAGGGATTGGTCATATTAATTAATAATTACTTGAACGAAATGACAAATATTATCCTAAATAATGGTGGTACAATCGACAAGTACATGGGTGATTGTATTATGGCATTCTGGAATGCACCACTACCATGTGAAAATCATGCCGAGATGGCAGTCAAATCCGCAATAGAGATAGAAGAGAAAACGAATGAACTTAGACGACAATATAGTGAACAGGGCTTACCCCCCATCACTGTTGGTACTGGTATCAATACAGGTGATTGCATTGTTGGTAATATGGGTAGTGAGTCACGCTTTGATTACTCTGTCATCGGAGACGCCGTCAACCTTGCCGCAAGACTCGAAGCAACTGCCGCACGTGGAGACTATCTCGAATATAAAACAATCTACTCCAGTAACACAATGGAACAACTTACCAACATTGAATCGAGATCGATAGGTCAGATCAAAGTGAAGGGTAAAGAAGAGTTGATTGACATCTATACGTTTCGTTCCTAATACGAAAAAGTTCTAAGAAACATCCCCCTTATTCCATTTTATTCTACTTATTATTAAAATAAGAGTGGACAAAACCTGCCTGAAAGGTTATAATGTGTATACAAAATGAGAAAAGAGAGAGAGAGATTATGAGTTACCAACCCGCCCAGTATGATTTTTCGACTTCGAACGAGACTATGTCTTACTACTATGATGTATGTGCAGACACCTTTGTTTCGAAGATTGCGTTCCTTGACCAGAATCGTGTCATCGACCATTTCATTGTTGATAAGACTGCGACTGCCCAAGAGATCGATGAGATGTTTGATAAAGTTTATCCACACTACAATACTGATCTGAAACAATTATTTGAGGAGATTTCATAATGAACGTTGTTTATGGTTTGATAGGAGGGTTCTTGGTGATGGGGTCTGTCGGGAGTCTGGAACATGGTACTATGTCTGTTGTTGAGTGTTTGATGTGGGCAACAGTTGGTTTTGGTTTTGCTGGTCTTGCTTTGAATAAGGATAAAATATAATGGCACTTGCGCCTATGTCAGTTGATGTTGTTTTGGGAGAGTTCACCGAGAAAGAGTTCGGTAATTACTTCCACTACTCTGTTAATGATGAACCAGAGTTTTCTGAATACCCCCACAAGGTTTGGGTTGGTGGTATCGATCAACAGTACCGATATGCGGAGGTCAAGAAGACAGTCGCCTATATTGTGACTGATGAAGACGAGTATGGTAAACCTGTTGTTGAGAAATGGTTGATTAAAAAGAATATCGCTTATTCTTAAAAAAAGACTTGACAATAGTTGTGCCAGACTGTATAATACTTGTATTGAGAATGAGAAAAGAGAGAAGATTATGAAAAATGCGTTACCGATGACTGCAATTGAAAATACTTATGTTCGTTTGAACGAGACTCGTGATGAGTCTGTTTCTTCTTTATCCAAGTTTGTCTTTGCTCTGCGTGACCTGTACGAGAACGAAGAGACTGTTGTCCTTTACTCTGACGTTAATGAGTTCTGGAACAACCCAGACTTCACTTCTAAATTAGTTTAATAGAGAGATTATATTATGGGAATTCATGTAAGCATTTATAAACAAGTCCCTTATGGGAATGATTTTTTAGACAGTATGGATACTACCGCTGGTGGTGAGTCTTCGTACAGTAAAGGTTTCACTGTGGTGAATGCGGATGGGCCGTTTGAACCATGTGATGATTATCCTGCCGCAGAACTTGTGATGGCTGAACCCATCGGTGGGAGAAAGATTTTGAGACTCATTCCAGTCTCGAAAAAAGGTAAGTGGACACAATTTGGTGGTAACTATGCGGGTTGTTCAGACTCAAGGTTTTCAGACCTTTGTGATCGGTTGCTCGGTGGAACATTCTACGGTGCAGTTGCAGTCCACGATAGAGTTGAAGGTTAATAGGAGAAGATTATGAGTCATGAAGTAGAAATGGTGGATGGGGTTGCTCAGATGGCGTATGCTGGTGAGACACCTTGGCATGGACTGGGAACAAAGGTTGAACCCGACCTATCTCCAATCCAGATTATGAGTAAGGCAGGTCTAGACTGGTCTGTTGAAAAAGAAGCGATGACTACCGCATCGGGTATCGAGATTGAAGGTAAGAAGGCGTTGGTTCGTTCTTCGGACAAGAAAGTTCTTGATGTTGTTGGTGATGGTTGGAATCCTGTACAGAACAAAGATGCGTTTGAGTTCTTCTCGGAGTACACTCTCGCTGGTGATATGGAAATGCACACCGCTGGTTCTCTAAAGGGTGGTCAGATGGTATGGGCGCTTGCGAAGGTCAAGGAGTCGTTCGATATCCTTGGTGGTGACCAAGTTGATTCTTACCTGTTGTTCTCTAACCCACACAAGTATGGTAAGGCAATCGATGTTCGATTCACTCCGATTCGAGTGGTTTGTAACAACACCTTGTCCATGTCTCTGGGTATGAATGCTGCGAACTCGGTGACAATGAACCACCGCAATGAGTTCAACCCCGATATGGTTAAGGAACAAATGGGTATCGCATCAGAGAAGTTTGCGAAGTACAAAGAGATGGCGCAGTTCCTCTCTACCAAACGATTCTCTATGGATTCACTGGTTCAGTACTACAACGAAGTGTTCCCACGTACCTACAAAGGTAAGAAAGACATCAGTGTCAAAGACTTTGCTGATCTGTCTACCAATGGTCAAAAGGCACACTCTTTCTTGGAGACTCAGCCTGGTGCTCATTTCGGTGAAGGTTCATGGTGGCAAGCACTGAACAGTGTGACCTACTTGACTGACCACAAAATGGGTCGTGAAGTTGATTCACGTTTGTCCTCTGCATGGTTTGGTGCGAACCAGACTCGTAAGATTCGTGCGGTTGAAAAGGCAGTTGAGTTCGCAAACGCTGCCTAATCCACGGATATATAATCGGGTGAGGTTTTCCTCACCCACTTTTTTTATAATAGGAATTGAAAATGCAAAAGAATGATATAGTATCGGTAATGACCGCATATGGTGAGTATGTTGGTAAGTTTGTTGAACAGGGTAATACCAAGGTTACATTGAAAGACCCACGAATGATTGTCCAGACCGAACAGGGTATGGGGTTCGCTCATGGTATCTGTGCGACTGGTAAGGAGAACCCACTGTCAGTTGATATTCAAATGGCGCAAGTGTTGTTCATCATTGAGGTGAATGAGAGTATTGAGAAAGAATATCGTAAAGTGACAAGTGGTCTGATCGTATAGACTAGGATATTGTGCGTGGGTCATGGACGATCTACGCATTTTCCACAATTCTGGTGGTCTTATTCCGAGATTGCCGACTATCCCCGCAAAAATAAATGAAAGTTTTTTGTAAGTCCCTGATTTATAAAGGAATCTTATTTCAAAAATAAGTTGACAAAACCTGCCCAATATCGTATAATGTATATGTAAAGTCGAGTTGAGAGAGATTTATATGAAAACAGTAGTCGTTCAAGGTGGTAACAAGTTCCAACGTGAGATGATTCAGAATCTTGCTGAGTGGACTCTTCAAGAGTTACTTCCTAGACATCGTAGAGTTGATGTTGCGATTCGCCTGAAAGACCTGAGTAAAGATGGTGTTGAAGGGTGGTGTATGGAAGAGGAAGATCGATTCTTCATCGTTGACGTTGAGAAGAAACAATCTCTACGTGACTTAGTAACTACTGTTGTTCACGAACTGGTTCACGTCAAACAGTATGTTAAACGTGAGATGGTTGACTACTATGACCGAAAGGCACAGAGTCGCAAAATTCGTTGGAAAAAAACTGTTTATGGTTACGGCACTGCATATGCTCGTCAACCTTGGGAAAAAGAGGCGTTCAAACTACAAGAAGTTTACGCTGATCGTGCTTGGAATGAGGGAATTATATAATGAATGTTAATTACGATAAAATTGATTACGCAACCTACCTGTTGAAACACGAACAGAAACAGAACAAGGGTGCGAAGTCCAAAGATTCTGAAAGAACTAAAACCTATCAAGCGGAGTGGATGTTTCAACGTCAGATTCAAGATGTGAACTTTGCTGATATTACAGAGGCACAAAAGTTCGCCAAAAAGATTTACAAGTCCAAGACTTGGCAGAAGTTGTGGCAAGAATCGATCAACGATAATGTTGCGAAGATTTTTGATGCGACTCCACGTATTGTTGCGATGAACGCTCGTAATAAGAAGAACTCTGGTTACACCAATGGTCGTACTGTGACTCTTGCTCAGTCTGGTCTGAATCGTTACACTCTACTTCATGAACTTGCCCACTGTCTTGGTCATATGCATCATGGTCGTTCGTTCCGCCAGTGTCTACTGAAACTGGTCGGTGTGTTCATGGGTGCTGACGAGAAGGCGATTCTCAAGAATGAGTTCAAGAGAAAGGGTCTTGCTTCTGGTAATGCTCGTAAGGCATTGAGTTTCGACAAGTGGATTGCTGCTCGTGATCGAATGGAGAAACTACGTGCTAAAACTCATCGTGAACAGGAGAGAATTGATCGTATGAAGTGGGATGCGATCATGCAACCGTGTGAATAATATGAAGACTAGAATACACGTAAATATGCACAAGATTCGTGCCAATCTAAAGAACGGCACCGAAGAACCTGTGATAACAGTGAAGGATTATAAAAATAACAGATATACCAGTAATGCGATTATTCGTGATAAGGATGGTAATGAGGTTGCGAGGGTAATTTACTCCCCAACCAAACCACTTTCTTGTGGTGCTAGAGTATGGATTGAAACTAACTTAGAGGTAGATACTGATGAATGATAAAACAACAAAAATAATCGGGGTGTTAACATTTTCTATGGTAACTTTTGTATTGGGGTCATGTCTTGGTGCGAGTTCTGTCCAAGATACATGGAGACTTGATGCAGCTGCAACCGAGTGCGCTCAGTTCAATCCGAGTAATGGTCACTTTGAATGGATAACCAATGAGAACTAGTAATGGATTAGATTGGTATGTCAAGTGGTTTGCATCGGTCATGATGGTCGCTGCAATGTCCGTTCGAGGTGTTGAAGGATACGAGGCGTATGATTTAATACTTTCTATCGTGGGTGTTATGGGTTGGTTCTGGGTATCGTGTCTCTGGAAAGATCGTGCGTTGATACTGGTCAATGGTATCGGATTAACCTTTCTACTAAGAAACCTTGTCGAGTTATTATAGACAGTCGCTTGACAAAACAAACGTCATATAGTATAATGATACATATGAAATACAAACAAGAGAAATAGATTATGAATTTTTTACATGAACAAGTTGAACTGACCGAGATGAATGCGGTCACCACCGAATCTGGTCGTAAGTATAGAACACCAGATGGAGTTGACCTACCTTCGATTACTACTGTATTGTCGATACTCAGTCGTGAGTCAATTGCCAAGTGGCGTGCAAGGGTTGGAGCTGCAGAAGCAAACCGCATCTCTCATCGTGCATCCACTCGTGGTACATCTGTTCATGAAATCATTGAGAAGTATGTCAACAATGACCCTGACTTCAAGAAGGGTTACACTCCTGACATCATCGCATCGTTCCTTGATCTAAAACCTATCCTTGATGAACGTCTGACTAAAGTGTATGCCCAAGAAGCACCACTGTACTCTAACCACCTTGGTGTGGCGGGTCGTGTGGATTGCGTGGGGGTCTTTGATGGAAAGATTTCTATCATCGATTACAAGACTTCGATGAAACCCAAGAAGAAAGACTGGGTCAAGAACTACTTCATGCAAGAAGCGGGTTACGCTGTAATGTGGGAAGAACGTACAGGTATGCCGATTACTCAGTTGGTTACCATCATCTCGGTGGATAACAACGAACCTCAAGTGTTTGTTGAACATCGTGATAACTGGATTAACACATTAAAAAATACTATTAAACAGTATAATGAGGAAAATTCGACTTCCGTTTTGTTATAAATAGATGTATAATAACACTTTATAACCTATGGGAATAATCGAATGTTTTCGTTTCAACAGTTTTTATCCGAGGAAGTTGCTACAAGTGACTTCCCCGAAGGTGTTTTTGGTGACCTCTCGGTAGAGAAGAAATCCGAAAACTCCAAGACTGCGGTCTTTGTTGTTAGGTCAACTGACCGACTCGGTGACCGAGATGAGATAGTACGTAATCTAAAACAGGCGGGAATCAAAGCAGAAGTAAGAGAGAAAGCGGGACAGGGTGTAGACCCTATCTTTATTGATTCTCATTTTGATGTTAAGGTCATCCTTCTACTGAAACCTAAGTCTGGTGGTATCGGTGAGACCACTCTAAACGCATCCATCACTGAGTTGTTCCCTGCTATCGCATGGGAGACTGGTTATAGAATGACAACCAATATCGATGACTTCTATACACATCTACTAGAACAAGACCCATCCAAACTCACGTGTGTGATGCAATCCGATGTTGCTGCGGCCGTTGATACCATTCAGAAGGCATCGGAATCTTCGAAGTTCTCTGAGAAGATGTTGAATGCCATGGGTGTTTACAAGTATCTACAGGATGAGAACAAGTCCAAACGAATCAAACAGGTTTACTGGGGATATCGTGCGAAACCTACAGGTGTTCCGAAGAACCATCCTGGCGACATCTTCATTGAGTTTACTGATGGTGAGATGTTAGGTGTATCACTCAAAGCGGGTGGTAAGAAGACCAAAGAACCTAAACTTAATACCTATGTGAATCCTGTATTCACTGCGTTCAAACAGACTCGTAAAGTATCTGTATTGCGTAGAGAATTACACACCAAGGTATTCAAACAGATAGAAGGTATGCCTTCGTCTGGTCAATATGACAAGTCAAAGAAAAGAGTCACGTCTGCACTACTTGTTAAACTCAATAAAGATGACAATGCAAAGTATGAAAAACTATATGACGAACATCTAGAGATTTGTCGTAAGAGTATTATTGATCTATTCAATGCGAACAAAGATACAACACTTGATTATATTCGATCAGAAGTTCTACGTGATGCACCCGAAGTTCCTACCAAGGTAATCAAAGCAGTGAAGGACACCTTCGAGGAAATTACTGCTGACGATGAACTGGGTGTATTCTTACCTATGGTTAAGTTTGTAAGGGCATATCCATCGACTACATCTAAACAAAATTGGTTTATAGAGTTGAAATCTCGTGACACAACTGTTACAATGGAGATGTCAATACGGACTAACAAGTCTGGTAATGCGGGGCAGAAGAAACTAGGACAGTTCTTTAATCTGGCAATCAAGTATAACTCGTTGAGTACCAAGTAATGAATTTTTCAGACTTTATCACAGAACAGAAAAACACTCACATGACCCATATCGAGGATAAGGTTCTCTATGGGGGTGTGGATGGTACTCGACAGGCAATCAATGCATTGAGAGAACTCCGTGATATGTTGGCGGGTGAGACCAAGAGTAAACTGTCCACCAAGTGGGATGGTGCGCCTGCAATCTTTGCTGGTCAAGACCCTAGTGATGGTAAGTTCTTTGTTGCCAAGAAAGGTGTGTTCGCAAAGAATCCGAAAGTCTATAAGACCAATGCAGATATTGATGCAGACATCAGTAGTCAAGACCTTGCAACCAAGATGAAACTTGCATTGAAACATCTACCTGAACTGGGTATTACTGGGGTTATCCAAGGGGATTTCTTGTTCTCAAAAGGAGACACCAAGGATGAAACCATTGATGGTCAGAAGTATACGACTTTCCATCCCAACACAATAATCTATGCGATTCCTTATGACCAAGCAAAAGAAGTTCGTGCTGCGAAGATCGGTATCGTGTGGCACACAACCTATACTGGGGATTCGTTTGAGTCGATGCGAGCGACATATGGGGTAGATGTGTCGAAGTTCCGCAAGTCCACTAACGTATGGTCACAGGATGCAATGTTACGTGATGTGTCTGGTGCGACTATGAACAAAACAGAAACTGCTGCGGTGACCAAACATCTGTCAGATGCTGGTAAGTTATTCAATCAAATCTCTGGTACTACTCTACGTGAACTAGAGAGTAAACAACACATTGCACAGTTGATTGAACAGTATAATAACACTTTTGTGCGTGATCAAAAGGTCATTCCTAACAGTAAACTGCACGTTAACCGACTCATTCAATGGATTAACACTAAGTTCAAGAAAGAGATGGATAAACGTAAATCAGAGAAGGGTAAACTTACACAAGCACAGAAGTTGAATGATATCTTGAAATTCTTCTCTGCAAGTAACAAAAGATCGCTTGTTAATATGTTTGAATTGCAAAAAAACATTGTACTTGCAAAATTAAAACTTATAAATAAACTTAATAGTATTAGTTCTTTTGATACATTTGTTCAGACCAAGACAGGATATAAGGTCAAGACAGGTGCAGAAGGATTTGTTGCTATTGATAAATTAGGTGGTGATGCGGTCAAGTTGGTTGATCGCCTAGAATTTTCGTATAACAACTTCAGTCCAGATATACTGAAGGGATGGGAAAAACCGTAAGGGGTAAGATATGTCCAAACCAATGGGACTAAAAGAATTCATTAAGGTGGTCGAGTCACCAGACGAAGCGTTGAATATTCAACAACGTCTGAAACTTGCACGATCTCTCAAGAAAAACAAAGCCAAAATTGCAATGGGTCGTAAACGTGCGGCTCGTAAAACTGCAAATATGGACACTCTCAAAAAACGTGCAATGAAACAAGCACGCAACATGATAATCAAAAAAATCACCAAAGGACAGGACAAGGGCGATATGTCAATGGCTCGAAAACAGTCCATTGAGAAACGTCTAGATAAGATGAAACCTAAGATTGCGAAAATTGCGAAGAAGATTCTTCCTAAAGTACGCAAGATGGAAATGGAAAGAAAAAAGGGTAAAAAGTCCAGTGATTAAAGATTTTAAGTCATATCTAGTAGAAGAAGCGAAGGAAGTTTATTTTACATTTGGTAGAATGAATCCTCCTACTATCGGTCATGGTAAAGTATTAGATACCATTGCGAAAAAGGCAGGACGTGCAGATTGGAAAGTCTATGTGTCTCAGTCTGTGGGCCCTAAAGACCCATTGTCATATTCTGACAAGGTAAAACACCTACGCAAGATGTTTCCCAAGTATGGTCGAAACATCATGGTCGATAAAGAAGTAAAAACAGTATTTAATATCGCTGCAAAGTTGTATGATCAAGGATACAAACGAATCACTATGGTGGTCGGTCAAGATCGTCTACGTGAGTTCGAAGTATTGTTGAACAAGTACAATGGTAAAAAGGCACGTCATGGATTCTATAATTTCGAATCTATCAATATTGTATCTGCTGGTCAAAGAGACCCTGATGCCGAGGGTGTGGAAGGTATGTCTGCATCTAAACAACGTGCCAATGCAAAAGATAACGATTACACAGCTTTCACACAGGGTGTCCCATCGACTATGTCGGACAGAGACACTCGTAAGTTGTTCAATGACGTAAGGAAGGGTCTCGGTCTCACGGAAGAGACATCTTTCAAACGTCACATCGAATTACCAAAAGTATCTGACCTAAGAGAACAGTTTGTTAAAGGTGAACTGTTTGAACTGGGTGATACTGTTGTTATCAAAGAGTCCGAAGAAGTTGGTGTCGTGTCGGTCTTGGGTTCGAACTATGTTATCGTGGAATGCGGTGACAAGAAGGTTCGTAAGTGGTTGGATGCAGTAGAACTGGTCGAGAAGAAAGCACCCCAAGACTCTGACATAAAAGATAAAGAAGGCACTCAACCTAAGAAGTACTATGCGGGTTTGGAGAAGTCTACCAAATCAAAACGTGATGCACACTTCAAGAAACATGGTAAGAAAGCAGACGATGATGACTCTGCATACAAACCAGCTCCAGGCGATGCGACTGCGAAAACCAAACCATCCAAGTACACCACTCAGTTCAAGGATATGTTTGAGGATGTCTCTCAGAAGGAACTCAATGACCTTGAGAAGTTTGCTGATCGACTACTGAATAAGTTTGATGTTGATATTGA
>Ga0181390_1001133_pt1 | contig 11858 bp, 9 predicted proteins | sample 13SPOviralmetaG_FD_130085 | JGI IMG/M metagenome (GOLD analysis project Ga0181390, IMG submission 130085) | Marine viral communities from the oligotrophic San Pedro Time Series (SPOT) site, San Pedro Channel, CA, USA - 13 SPOT_SRF_2010-07-21 | ecosystem: Environmental > Aquatic > Marine > Strait...
GCATTGTAATAAACAATATTTGCAGTAGTATCAGTATACTGAGTAGCTGGTGCATATGAACCAGATGGTCCATAAAATTGTCTATCATAAAAGAAGTTCTTGACTTCTGGATTATCTAATATAGGTGTAATGTATCTACTATATGTTTGCTCACTGTTTAAGTTTGATGGTAAACTAATAATATTACGTGATGCTATATCATCACGATATAGATACCCATCATCTAAAAAGTTTATTGCATCACTATATGTTCCAGTTGGATCATTGAACTCTCTAAAGCGACTGTGTCCACTGTGTACACGGTTAATACTTTTAATCTTTTTAATGTTTTCACTAACTGTTAGTGGGAAGATACTATAATCTTCTGCTGTTACTAATCTGTCTTGTGTGCTAAAGAAACGCCCAGCATTATCTTTTATACTTTTTATACTTTCACGTTGGCTACTATTATTAACAACTGATTTCAAACTTGCTGTAAATGTTGCAGTGTATGTGTTTCCATCACTGCCTAGATAGTCAAAAGAATACTTTGTTGATCCGAAACTTTCAGGATTTAACGCATAACTACGATTTAATCCTGTACGATACCAAACACGTATAGTACCACGTGGAATATTTCCAAATAATCCATCTCCAAATACAATACTCACACTATCGTTCTCTCTACTTGAAACTGTAAAGATATTACGGTTGTTGTTCTCAATATTATTGTAGATTGCATTTAGCCCATACAATCTGTCGACTGACATCCATTCAACCAATGGTGTACCTATTTCATCAATAGTTTGTACCCAAATATTTCCGTTTGCAATATTTGTATCATTGATGTCAAGTACTAAGTTAGGGAGGCTGTCAGTTATATTAAAATCTGTAAAGTTTAACGCACCCTGTTTAAACCCTAGGAAAAATCCTGTATTTGGCGAACTAAATCCGCCGTTGTCATTTCTGTAAAGTAAATCCAATGATTTATATGGATCAGGTGCTCTCTCTAGTAGTACATTTAGTGAACTATTATAGTATACACTGTGTGCACCAAATGTTGCTCGGCTTCCACTAATTTTGCCGTTAAATTCTCTTGATGGTTCAGCGTTTTTACTTTTTGTTCTGTAAACTTCATTAGTAATACCATCACGAGTAAATTTACTGTAAGGTGTACCAAATTGGTTACTGCTAATAAAGATACTATTCATGACAGTAACAAAGTTTTGATATGTAGATGGATCACTAACATCTTCAAACTGCAAGTCAACATTTGCAAGAGTATTACCATCTACATCGTATACTGTTTCAGTTGTTTTGATACTATCAATTTTTAAATATCCGTTTGCTACAACATTACGAGTAGGAGTATAACCTAAAAATTCAGCAATACGGAGAGCACTGTCTCGACGTTCTGCTGTACTTAAATAATTCTCACGTGAGTTAAGGTCATTACGGAATGCTAAGTTATGACCCATAAATGCCATAAGTTCAATTAAACTTGTAAACTCACTTGAACTAATCCAGTCATTGTAGTTTTCTGGGTAGTTAGTATCAATATACTCTACCATTGCATTTTTGATAGTATCAAAGTCGTATGCTTGGAAGTTTGCTTGCGCAAAACTTTCATACACTACACTAAAATCTTCAGCTGCAAATAAACTGCTCTGTCTTGCGCCCTGTGCCATTATTCTGTCTCACTTGTATATGTTAAATATAGTTCTTCTGCTGTACCAGTGTCATCATAGATAACTCTTATGCGTATATCAAGTTGATGTTCTACTGGTTTAGTTAAATTTAAATCTTCAAAGATCCATCTTGGATCACTATTAATAATATTTTCTACATCATTCCTAGCAAGCATTTCTGTTCTTGCATCCAGTGGATCAAATACTAACTCATGCAATATCGATCCAAATTCTGGATTCATTACACGCTCTCCACGACGAGTATAAAAGTGATTCATCAAGTCACGAAGTGCTAAGTCCTTGTCAGTAAGAACTGTATTAATCGTATTCTTGTCAATTGTGCTGTATCCAATGTATGTAACCATACTGATATTTATAGCAAAATTAACTGCTACTTTTTAGATTTTAGTAGTAAATCGAACAATATCGCCAGCATTCAGTGATTTAGTTATAGTAATAACATTATTAAGTAAAGTAAAGTCAAAATAATGCTGAATTACGTTACCATTTACTTCTACTGTAAGTTTTTCTACTGGTTCCATACTAGGACTATCTGCTATTGTAAAGACATTAGTGTTACTATACGTAAAGTTTTCAACAACAGTTGTTTGGTCATACTGTTTAATAATATCTCGCTTAATGCCTTCAGGAATGTTGGGTAAAAATTTCTGTGTTTCAGCATAGTATGCAAAGCGAGCTCGTTCTAATTCACTAACACCCAGCGCATTGATTTCGTTTTTATCACGCATCTCAAATATGCCATTTTGACGCATCCAAATTCTTGTTTTTGCTTTTCCATAGTCAGATAGTTTAATTATACTACTGGCATTACTACAAAACTTCCTATTAAAGTTACTACGTTTAATCATACTAGCAACAGTGTCCCAATCTTTGTTAACTATATAATCACGTAATTCATATTGTCCTTCAAATGATGTCACTGCTAACACGTTTCCATTAATAATGTAGTATAGCATTAGGCCATCAAATACTGGCTGTGATATTGTTTTAATGTTAAAACTACTCAGTTGTTTAATAAGAATACGCTGGCGTTTTTGAAAATCTTGATTCCATATGTTAAATGCTTCTTGCTCAGTAATGCCACGACTAGCGTTTCCAATGTCATATCCAAAACCATCATAACCGCTGTAGCGTCCCATATTAAGAGCTAATAGTTTTAACTTTTCACTTGCGCTAATGTTATCAATATCAAATTGAGTATCCAACGCATCTTGATCCTTAACTATAAATTCATCCCATGAAGTTTTAAATTTATCATTTATCTTAGATAGTATTGTCATCGAGCACGGTTCCTATCACGTCTATCAGTAGAAGTAGGAGGCGTAGTACTAGCCGTTACATTACTTAAATCATAATCAGTAGTAGATTGTGAATTTGCTGGTGCTTGAGCAGCTACTTTACTTCCTTGGGCACTGTGTCCACCCCAAGGTTCATGCTCTGGTACTCTTGGGTTAATGCTTTCTTTTACACTACGGTTTACACTTAAACTTCCACTTGTTGGTCCTACAGCACCTAATGCTTTTGGCCCGTTTAAGTCTAACATACCCTCAGTACTAATTCTACCAAAGCCTGCAGCTTTGAGTTGTAGGTTTAAGTCAGTTGTTAGACGTATATCTTTATTTGCTTTAAGTTGTATTGGTCCAGTTGCAGTTTCTGCTTGTATTCCTGCGGCACCTCTGGCTTTAATATTAAACGTATCTGCATCCATATTAATATCTCCGCCAGCATAAAAGTTAAAATCTTCTTCTGCGTGATAACTTACACTACCAGCCGCATATACATCAACATTTCCATCACTATCCATCTGCATCCAACTAGTACCTTTTTGGTTTGTTATATAAACAATACCAGCACTGTCATTAAACAGCATCTGCGCACCACCACCACTGCGTAAACGTACTAAGTTATCCATTCCTTCTTCACGGGATTGGTCTGGTACATAATTTTCATCGTCTCTAAGAGCAACAGTACCATCATCCATTACAAAACTGTGTCCTGCAGGTGTTAAAAATCCTGCTACGTTACTTGGTGATTCTCTCCTGCCGCCACTACTACCAACACCACGTATTGGATCTAGTCCTGTTCCTTGTTCAGCAACTGCATTTGCAACTGGATGTCTTGGTCTTATATTTTGGTCTTGATTTCCGGGATCAATACTTGGTCCAATATCTCCATTATCTATTTGTGATGCTGGTAGTCCTGGTACACTACTATTTTTTCCTGCTGGTGCTAAAACGCCTAACATATACCCAACACTATCAGTCTCAGTAAATGCAACTAGCACTTCGGTGTGTATTGCTGGTGGAGGGAACGTTGCGCCATATGTAACTGTGGCGTTGTCTCCACCAATTGATCCACCAAATGGACTCATTGTTCTTATTTTAGAGGATTTATGTCGATCTTTTCTTGTATTAGTATTTGGTCTTCTTTGACTACCAACTATGTCAACCCAAATATGACCCTGGTAATCAGGGTCAGCATTATCTATTACTACGGCAACAAATACACCAGACTGCCCTGCTATTCCATTAAGACTTTGACTATAGCTGTTAGGTGTATTATGTGATCTATAATCATTTCCTGTAAATCTGTGATTAGCCAACTATAACTCCTCTATTCAATTGATCAAATAATTGTGATGCATTTATCATTGGATCTCTAAATGCTTGCAACAACATTTTAAATTCTCCAGACATGTATGTTGCTTGTACAGATGTAACTCTGTAAACTGAAGTCATTTGAAAGTCAGTTACATCTTTCATTAATCCGGATTCATCTTCATACATTGGAAAACGAGCATTTAAGAAAAACCCCAGACCTCCTAGATCATAATTTGCTTGGGCACTATTATTAGCAAGGTTTCCTTGTGGTCTACCTAACCAGTAAGGATCACCACGTACCTGCATGTTAACTTCAGACATATCACTAGACGCAAGTAAATTAAGTTCTAATGCACCCAGCATTGCTGAACCAATATTATTTTGATTGTCTGATCCATCAATTGCTAACGCACCATCTGGACTTTTATAATTAAATGTTATTTCAGTTTTTCTATCTTCCACATTAGCTTGGGCTTGGTTTAGTTTATTTCCAGGATACAAATCAGATTGTGTAATATACCGAGCTTTAGGTCTATTAAGATTTCGTACGTCTACCGTTTCCTCTAGTAATCTTGTCGTTGCTACTCTAATGTCAAAATCTACATCAGCTAGTCTCCGGTTTTGGATATTTTGATCAACTAGTAGTTGATCAATTTCTTGCTCTCTATCTTGTATTAATGCGTCCCAGCGACCTGATTCATAACGTATAGATTCAGCATTTTGTTCTTGTATGTCAGCTAATGCTGCTCGGGCTTCTGTTAATTTTTCATCTATATTACGCAAACTGGCTCGAATGGTTTGAGCATTATTTTTGTTTTCAATAATTTCTGCTTGTCCGCCAACATATCCAGAAGAATCGCTTATTACCCCACCGTGTATAGGCTGAACAAGAAAGTGCGAGTTATTAAATGTCATGTCTAAATTATAGATTTCACTATTTAAACCAGTATAAGTGTAATCATACCTTTTTCTCATTAACCCGTTGAAGAAAATATTGTCTAGTCGTTTTTGCCCTAATTCTGAATCTGAATATAATTGTTTATAGCTTTCTGGATCATGTACTGCCTCTGGTGTTATGTAAGGTGCTATTTTATATTTAAATATTTGCTGATACTTCTGTGCCCGTTGATCAAATATACCGTATTCTACTTCTGTTTTAAAAGTAAACCAGTTAATTAAATCTGCCATCTTATCTGCACTAGGCAGTCCGTCAGGTATTTCTTTAGCAAACCCACTTTTTGCTGTTGGCAGTCGTTTAAATTCTTTTGTGTGCATTAGTGCTTGTGCAACTATATCTGATAATGAAGTACCTTTTGGAAATTTAAATTGTGTAAGTCCTGTTGCATTACTTGATGTAATATTACGAGCAGCTTCAGGATCTGGAATATCAAATCTCCAGTTTTTCCAATCTGCTACTTCGCATTCAAAGTTATACTTGTCTGGAACAACTGCACCTGGTGAAAGCAAACATGCTTCGTTAACTTGATCCTGATAATCTGTTTGTAGTTCTTTTATAAATTCACCAAAAGTCGAAGCTTCTAAAGCTATTTCGCCTTTAGAGTATAATGACATACGATTAAATGCTTTTGATGGTAAACTTTGAAGAGATAGTGTGTAAGTAGACACACCAACATCATGTTTAACATCTACCCTTGAAATTACACAATTATAATAAAAAGGACCCAAACTACTTTGTTGATTATTACTATTGGTGTTGATATATGATCCGTCTTGATTCCATCCACGAAAGTTTAGCTCTAATAGTAAATTTATTTCAGTAACTGACATAATTTCCAGTTCTTGACATGCTTTTTTGATACGATTGAAATAAGTAAATCCATTTGCTTCTTGCAGTGTTACTTGAAAGCTATTGCCAGCCGCTTCTCTAAAATTACCACGGTTAAATGTAGTTGTGATTTGGTGTGTTACTGACTCAATACTAAGTTCGTTTTCAACACCAGTTTGTGCAAGTGTAATAAACGTTCCGTCTGTAATATTTTCTTCCATCTTCTGGGCTGTTTGCGGATGTACCATGTGTATTGCCCAATTATATGTATAAGAATCAAAATCATTTAACACATTACTTTGGTAATTATTTTCACCAGCCGCCGGGCGTTCTTCTTCAGTTACTGCTTCTGCTGCAGATTCTGGACCATCTACTGTATCTACTGCTTCGTCATTATTAGTTGGATCATTGAAATCCTCTGATGGGATTATTGCTGTACCGTCCCAATTCAATAAGTTTTGTGCTCTAGTACTATTCCACTGAGCAATACCAATACTATCGGATCCGTCTGTGCCATCTCCTGGGTTTAGAGCATTGAACGGCAAGCTGTCAGATCCACTTTCATGTATTAAATTTCCCACAATACCTGATGCTTGTGCTGGTGACCATCCTTGACTTCTAAAATATGAATATGCCTGATCAGCTCTAGGACTAATGCCTACCCCACCAGCATTAAATATTCGTCGAGAATTTTCAATTCTTGCATTTGTACTTCCTGCTTTAGGTCTTTCGTATTTTCTTTCGAATGCCGTTGATGCTTCAGCAAACGTCATGTTGGGGTTATTACGAAAAGCTCCTGCAACATTGCCACCGTCACCAGTTCCCATTTCATAGTTAATGAAACTAAGTTGTGTTTCAAATGATGGTATTGTCATTAATTAAATCCTAACGTCACTTTGTTTCCTTGGTATACTAATTGTAATACCAGAAACAAAATCATTGATTGGATCCTTTAGTAAGTCACGATTATAATGAGTAAACACCCACCAGAATCTACTACTCCCGTATAAATCAAAAGCAAGTAAATCAGGTCGTCTATGATAACGATTGCCTACTTTAATTTTTTTTACATCAGCTGATAAATTGCTAGTTGTATACCTAGGTCTATATTGTTCTAAGTATTTCATGTTTAGTGATGTATCTGAATAGTTACTTGTACTTGAATATTTTGCTCTCATTAGATAAATCCTTGACTATACAAACTACCTGTAACAAATTGTGCTTTACTAAACTCTTTTTTCTGTTTAGCTGGATTAACTGTTACTAGTAAGTCTAGTGCAATAGTTTGTAGTGCTGGCAATGCTTGCCCTCCTACTTCAACTAAGTCAGTATCACTTTGAAAAGGTACGTTAAAACTTCCAACTAGCACTGGTACGTTATTAAATTGATTACTACCAAAGGCACTAAATTTTAACACAGGCGGAGGAGTACCAGCTGGTACTGGACCAGATTCTTTTAATCCATAATACATTTTTGTTACACTGCGCAAGAAGTGGATAACCCCTTGTGTATATTCATGTTCTTCTTGAGTAACATTACTGAACTGTGCTGTTACTTGTATAGTTGGACTAGGTGTTCCGCCATACGCATAAGTTGTATAGTTAGTGTGTGTTAAGCTAACTGGAGACTGATTTACTGATTGACCGTAAACAATGTCTGGTTGATTTGCAAATACAATACCATTTGTTGTTTCAAGTTTTGCTGCAGGTCCTTGAAAATAAAAAGTGCTGCTTCCAGACATTTCTAGTCTTGCTCTATTTGCATTATTGATCGCCATTCAATTTACCTTTCACAAAATCGTACACTTTAGGATTAAATGAGCCAAAGAAGTCTTCAAATGCTTCACGCTTCTTTTTATCTTCAATGCCATCCATACGCATTACATTTCTAAACGTAGTAGCACTACGCCCATCATCTTTAACAGGAACAGTATAAATGTAACCTGCTTCGTCACTTGATGTTAATTGTTCACCGTCTTTATACATACGTAAATAGCCACCTGTTTTTAAACGTCCAGCATCTTTTTCACTGAATACCAACAGTAACGCAGTGTTGTTTGGATCTTTACCAGTTGCGCTAACGTCAGGCTGATACGGACTAGTACGTATAATCTTATCAGCTGGCACACCAAACATGTCAGTCATAATGCCAGTTTTCTCTTCGTAACTAAACGGATCCTTTTCTGGCTGAGCATTCTTGGCTATCGTAGTAGCGATAAATACATTAGAAGAACCAAACTTACGAACTAAGTCCATATAAACTTTATGGTGCCCACTATGCATAGGTTGAAACCTTCCGCCATAGAACACAGCAATATCAGTTGCTTCAGCTTCATTGAGTTGTGAGTATCTCATTTCGTTCTCCTATAATACTATTTATAGCACGAATAAGTGCTAGTATAATTAGAAGAACTTGACAACAATAAAATATGTGTTATATTCGTAGTAACCTAAGGAAAGATTTATGAGAAAACAAAACTATCTTAACAATAAGGATATGTTAAAAGAAATTCACAAAAGTAAACTAACATATTGCCACTTAGTGGATGATGAATATGCTAGATTTGATATCATTATAGACGAATACGAAGATATTTTTGATCCAGCTGTAATTCAACAAGCAAGAGAAAATAGAGCTAGTGTACTAAGTTCACAAGGCTATGAAGAATCATACAAAAGGTGGCAAGCTAGTGGTAAACGAGTTAAAGACAAACCAAAGCAAATTGACACAAGAGTCAATCCAGAAGATATCAATCCAGATGATCTAATTTTTCGCTTGATGACCTTTGAACATGTACCTGGTGATGATAAACGTAAAACTAATCCAAAAACAGTAGCAGACCGACACGTCAAGGTTAACTTCCCACCATTCAAACACTACGCTAAACGCAATGGAGAAGTACAAGAAGTTGTACGAAGCCACTGGGAAGGTGGTATTGATAATGGAGCATTTAGTACAACACATGGTAATACAACAAACGAATTAGCAAAAATGTATATCAAACTATGTGAACGATATAGTATGCGTAGTAACTGGCGTGGATACACTTATGTAGATGAAATGCGCAGTCATGCTCTTATGCAACTATCTCAGATAGGTTTAAAATTTAACGAAGCTAAAAGTCAAAATCCGTTTGCATATTATACGGCAGTTGTTACTAATAGCTTTACAAGAGTACTAAACCTTGAGAAACGTAATCAAAATATACGTGATGACTTACTTCAAGAGAACGGATTTAATCCTAGCTTTAGTAGACAACTTGACCATGAGGCGGCTGAAAAGGCAAAATGGGACGAAAAAAGCGAGAAAGATCGCAAAGAAGCTACTGGAACAAATTTCTAGTTGACAATCATACAATAACGTTGTAAATTGGCATTATACAATAATGGAAAGTATTCTATGACATTTTTTAATAGAGCAGCCTGCTTTAGTGATATCCATTATGGACAAAAAAACAACAGTAAACAATACAATGATGATTGTAACAAGTTTATTGACTGGTTTGTCGATAATAGTAAAGACTGCGAAACTTGCATTTTCTTAGGTGACTTTCATCACCATAGATCAGGCATTAATATTAGTACACTAAATCACAGCGTACAAGCTGTAAAGAAACTAAGCGAAAACTTTGAAAAGGTATATATGATTATGGGCAACCATGACTTATACTATCGAGAAAAGCGAGACCTTAATAGTTTGCCTTACGCTGGAGTTTTTAACAACGTTACACTAGTGGAAAATATACTACAACAAGATGATGTAGCATTAGTACCTTGGTTAGTAGGTGATGAATGGAAACGCATTAACAAAGTACAAGCTCGATATATGTTTGGTCACTTTGAATTGCCCCACTTTAAGATGAACGCAATGGTTGAGATGCCAGATCACGGAGGGATTAATGTACAACACTTATCTTCTCCTGAATATGTATTCAGTGGACATTTTCACAAGCGCCAGCACAAAGGTAATATCCATTACTTGGGATCACCGTTTCCACACAACTATGCTGATGCTTGGGACGATGATAGAGGCATGATGAAACTATCTTGGGGCGGAAAGCCAGAATATTTTGACTTTGATGGACCTAGATATCGTACTGTACCACTTAGTAGGCTAATTGATGATGCTGAAAACATCTTAAATCACAATACTTACTGTCGTGCTGTACTAGATGTAAACATTACATACGAAGAAGCAAATTTTATCAAGGAAACATTCGCAGAACAATATCAACTACGTGATATTACACTGATGCCTAGTAAAAAAGAAGAACACGCACAAGATTGGAGACAAGTTGATGATATTGAGGTTGAAAATGTAGACCAAATAGTGTATAATAGCTTAAACGCTGTAGATAGTGAAATGATTGACAAAAAATTACTAGTGGACATATATAACAACCTATGATTATTATTAAAGACATTACGATAAAAAACTTCATGAGTGTGGGTAATGTTACCCAAGCTGTGCGGTTTAACGACAACGGACTTACACTTGTACTAGGAAACAATGTTGACTTAGGTGGAGATGGTAGCCGTAACGGTACTGGTAAGACAACTATTATTAACGCATTAAGCTATGCTATGTATGGAAATGCGCTAACAAACATACGTAAAGACAATCTTATCAATAAAACTAACGGCAAAGGAATGTTAGTTACACTCGATTTTGAAAAGGATGGTGTACAGTATCGCATTGAGCGTGGACGCAAGCCTAATATCTTTAAGTTTTATGTTGACGATATAGACACTGATAGTGGCAATGAAGCGCAAGGTGAGAATCGTCAAACACAAACTCAAGTAGACAAACTATTTGAAATGAGTCACGATATGTTTAAACATATTGTCGCCTTAAATACATATACAGAGCCCTTCCTTAGTATGCGAGCTAACGATCAGCGAGCTATTATCGAACAGCTACTTGGTATTACTATGCTAAGTGAAAAAGCAGAGGCTCTTAAAGAAAAACAAAGGTTGAACAAGGATGCAATCAAAGAAGAAGAATATCGAATTAAGGCAGTTGAAGACGCAAATCAAACAATTGCGAAGAGTATTAGTGACCTTGAGCGTAGACAAACGCTTTGGAAAACTAAAAAACAAGAAAGTCTGCAAGAACTAGAAGTAGCTATCAACGTATTAGACAAAGTTGATATTGAAGCAGAACTAAAAAATCACAAACACCTAGCTGAATACTTGAAAAAGAAAAGTCAGCTAGACGAAGCTAACCGTTGGATTAGTAAAATTAATACTGATGACGCAAAACAAGAAAAAGTTATTGCTAAACTTAACAACGAAATTAAGCTACTTAAAGATCATACGTGCTATGCTTGTGGTCAAGAAATGCACGACGACAAACAAGAAAGCATACTTGCTGCTAAAGAAGAGCAAAAGCAGGAAGCCACTATGCAATTGTTAGCAAACAATACACAGTTGATAGAACATGAAACAGTTATAGCTGAAATTGGCGAACTAGGACAAATTCCAGCCACATTGTATAATACAGAGCAAGAAGCATATCAACACCAAAGCCAAGTTGATAAGTTACTATCTGAGTATTCAAATAAGCAAAATGAAAATGATACATATCAAGAACAAATTAATAGTCTAAAGGAGACTGCACTACAAGAAATTAGTTGGGACAAGATGAATGAACTTGTGCAAATAAAAGAACACCAAGACTTCCTGTACAAACTATTAACAAACAAAGATAGCTTTATACGTAAACGTATTATTGAGCAAAACTTACAGTATCTAAATTCTAGACTTGCTTACTATTTGACTAAAC
>Ga0181390_1001134_pt1 | contig 11856 bp, 10 predicted proteins | sample 13SPOviralmetaG_FD_130085 | JGI IMG/M metagenome (GOLD analysis project Ga0181390, IMG submission 130085) | Marine viral communities from the oligotrophic San Pedro Time Series (SPOT) site, San Pedro Channel, CA, USA - 13 SPOT_SRF_2010-07-21 | ecosystem: Environmental > Aquatic > Marine > Strait...
AATAATATAATAATAGAACTTTTATAATATCATTAAAAGATTTCGGCCGATATTGAAGTCCTAATATAGAACAAGTCCGTCTATAGAACTTTTATCGTTCTTTCAGCAAGATTTATTACTCTATCACACTCATCATTCTTTCTTTTAAGAGCATTATAGATAAATAATATATTTACCTCTTTCATTCCTATATCATTTTCTATCATATCCTCTAAACAAGATAGTTGATTGGAAATATTTTCTTTTCTCCTATTTTCCATTTTTAATAATAAATCAAAATCATTTTTATCTATTGCTGATGGTGTTATTAGATTAATAATATCATTAATTTTATTATATTTCTCCATTCTGTCAAGAAGCAATCTCATATTTTTTTCAACTGATATATCAATAATTTCCATTTTCCTTTTCTTTCCTTCTTTGCTCTCTCTTCTCGTTTCAATTTTTTTTACTGGTTTAAAAAAGATATACTTTTTCTATTATCTCTCAACTTTCAAAATTATAAATTCAAAATTTATAATTATTTTATAAATATAATTATAAATATGATGGGTAGGAAATGGAAAGAAGATAATGATTATGAAACACCATCTCATATATGGGACGATATACTACATCTTATACCAACTAACCGAGAGATATGGTGCCCGTTCTACTGTAATGGATACTCTGGTAATTACTTGAAATCAAAAGGTTTAGATGTTATACATATTGAAGAAGATTTCTTTGAGAACGATAGAGGTGAAGTATGTATTGATAATATACCTTATCGCTCCTCGCAACGATGTCTAATAAAACGAGAGATTATGAAAAGATTGAAGTTTTTAGATAAACCCTTTATGATTCTCGTTCCTGCTTCTACTATACAGACATCTTACTTTAAAAACCTCTTTGATAAAGATATACAATTAGTTATACCAAGCAAACAATACCAATTTATGAAAAATGGAGAATTAACAAAAGGTTGTCCGTTTTATACTATTTGGATATGCTGGAAGATGGGTTTTTCAAAAGATATTATAATTGTTTGATATTTTTTATACTTTTATTTTCGGTGGAAGAGAGAAAACAATAATATCTATATATTTATATATGACTTCTTATAAACAAACATTTAACAGAAGATATAAGCAATCTCTCAACGCTTCCAACTCAAAAGCAAATATTTCAAGATTAACTGGTATTTCAGTTGATAAATTAAATAAAATTTGGGATAGAGCATTTAAATATCCTGCTACTCACGGAAAAACTGATTTAGATAGAAAAATGACTAATGGAGCATTTGCTTGGATTCAAGTATATAAATACGCTTTAGAAAATCGCAGAAAATAAACCACTAAAAAAAAATTGAAATAAAAAAGAATAATTAATTATTATTTTAAAAGGGACTTAAAAGAATATTTATAATATATATATATTATAATGATATTTACCGACTTTGAACTTGATGTTCGTGGAAACTTTACTCAAGACGATGAAAAAATACTACTTGAAGTAGGTAGTATTGATGAAGTAAAAGAATTATTTGATATTTGTATTGAAAAAATTAGACAATCTCATATTACTCCTATTAATCCTCCTATTCCTCCTGATTCTCCTACGGAAACTGCGGAAACGGAAACTGTTGAAAAAAAAAAGTATAAAATTCTTACTGGAAAGTTTGTTGTTGATGATGAGTATAGTAATCTTGCTATTCATACTCCTACTAAAGAGGATATGGATAAGGTTGTAAAAGTATTAGAAAATATGTATGATTATGATTTATCCACACTTAAATATACCTATATGAAAAGAAAAGATGTTAAACAAGGTGTTTGTGGATACTTACAAGGATTAACCTATAACGATGAATGGTTAGAATCTCCTACTATTGTTGTTAAATGTTGCGATGAAGATAAAGAACATATCCATAAACTTCTTGATGTTAAAAAAGTTTCATCACAATATTTATGGTTTCCTCAACGAAGAGAACAAGAACACCGTTTTATGAAAGCAAGTATCACCACAAATAAATACCCTATTTATGTTATTTCAAAAGGTAGATATTTTCGTAATAAAAAATATCAAGCACCAAAAACTATTCAATATCTTCAAAAGATTGGTGTTGATTACAGAATTGTAGTAGAACCTGATGAACTAGACGAGTATGCGAAAAATATTCCAAGAGAAAAGATTGTTGTTTTACCTACAGAATATTTAAATAAAAATCAAGGAAGTATTCCTGTTAGGAATTTCGTTCATCATCTTAATACTGCTGATGATGTATATGCTTATTGGATTCTTGATGATAATATTACAGATTACTATTATGTAGATAATAATGAAAGATATAAAGTAAGAGATGCTATTGCTTTTAGAATGTTAGAGGATTGTATGGATAATTTTGATAATTGCTACTTAACCGCTCATCAATACAAAATGTTCGCTCCTCCTACTGATTACAGAAATGTAGTTCAATACAACGGAAGAGTTTTCAGTTCTATCTTGATTAGAACTGATATTCCAACACTTGAAAACGGTAAGGATATTTGGAGAGGAAAATATAACGAAGATGTGGATTTATCTTTAAGAATTCTTAAATTAAAATTACCTACTATTCTTACCACTAATATTACCTGCGATAAAGACGAAACTGGTAAATCTAAAGGAGGTAATACTGATAGTATTTATAAAGAAGACGGTAATGGAAGTGGTGTTGATAAATCTAATTCTCTTTTAGAACACCACAGCGATTGTGTTAAAATTATCCAACGATATGGTAGAACACATCATAAAATTAATACTGAAAAGTTTATTCATAATACTCTACAACAATCTACTGGTTTTGTAGAACATCATTATGAGATAAATTATTCATAAAATATTATTATTATATATTATAATGGAATATAAAATAATAATACCTTCCTATAACCGAGCAGAGAAATTAAAATTTTCTACTTTAAAGATGTTAGAAAGACAAGGAATAAATAAAAAATCAATTTATATATTCGTTGCTAATAATGAAGAATATGAAAATTATATTAATTTAATTCAAGATGGTTATAATATTATTGTAGGTGTTATTGGATTACTACCACAAATTAAATTTATTGAAAACTTTTTTAATGAAGGAGAATATTTAGTTAGAATAGAAGATGATATTGAAAGTATATTTAAAAAAACACACTCTAAAAAAGATTATCAACAAAATATTATAAATAGAAAACAATTAAGCGAAACAGAAGAAATTAATTTACACCATTTTATTATTGAAAGTTTTACATTATTAAAAAAACATAATCTAAATTTATTTGGAATTAATAAAACACAAAACCCTTTTATGATGACTGACGGTTATTCTACAGATTTAAGATTAATTGAAGGTTGTTTTAATGGTTTTATAAATAAAAGATATAACCTTGTTGTCTGTAATGATGAGAATTATACACTTGAAGATATGGAAAGAACCATTATTTATTATAAAAATGATGGAGGAGTTTTAAGATTTAATGATATAAGTTATATTAGCAAATATGGAGCAAAAGGAGGTGTAGATTCTGTATATGAAAATAGAATCGGTAAAATAAATGAAAATACACAAAAAATAAATAATATTTATAGTGAATACGGAAAGATAAAACCAAATAAAAGACATAATGGTTTTTGGTTCGCTCTCAATAGATTCGCAAAATAATTATTTAGGAAAAAAAGAATATTTAATTATTATTATAATATAAAAAATTGATTTAAAAATATTTTTTTATATTATATATATATAATGAGTGAATTAGATGATTTTATGAAAAGCGAATTCGTAATTGGGAAAAGTAAAAATACTCAAAAAACATATAATCTACAATATAGAACTCTTGAAAAAATATTAGATAAACCTGTAGGTGATGCTTCACAAAAAACACTTATTGATGCTATTAAAGATTATCAAGCATCTACAAAAGGAGAACAAAATAATAATGGTAAAATTGCTCTTGTTAATATTGCTGTTCTTGTTAGACGATACAACAAAGTAGCAACTAAAGACCTTGAAGATTTCCGTGATAAATTAAAAGAAAATATTAAAAAGGATACTCAAAAGAAAAATGTTGATTTACCCGCATCATTACCATCTTATCAAGACATCGTAGAATATACAGAAATGTTATATAATACTAACAATTGGACTGATTATATTATTAATTATCTACTTTTAAATTTTGCTGTTCGCAATAAAGATTTACTCTTTGATATTATTAGACGCAAAAAACTCGCTAAAAATGATACTAAAAAAAACTACTTATGGTTAAGTGATAATTTTGTTGAATATATCCGTAATGATTATAAAACTCGTAATTGGGAACAACCAAGTCATTTAAAACCTTACGGCCCTAAACTTGTTAAAATAAAAGATAAAAAATTTATTACTGCTGTTAGACGAGTATTTGCTTGTCAAAAACACGATGAAGATTGCGGAGTATTTATTCCTAATGAAGCACAACTTGGTTATTACCTCAAAAAAGCAACTCTTGGTGGAATCGGTGAAACAGCATACAATAAAGTTATTATTAACCACTTCAGGAATGATATTGATAAACTTAAAGAAATATCTGCTTCTCGTGGAACTTCTATCGGTGCTTTACTTGAATTCTACGATATTCAAAACCTTATGAAATAATTTATTTTGTAGAAAAAGTGTGAAAATATCTAAATATTATTTTATTTTAAAAAATTGATTTAAAAATAAAATAATATATTATATTATAAAATAAATGGCCGTTGTTTGTAATGAAATCGTAAATATAACAAAATGTTCCTACTTAAAAGACGAATATACATTTGAAGAATTCTTTGCTACTTGGAACGGTAATAAAAACGATGCTAGAATTGAATACAAAAAGATTCAAGACTATTTATATATTAAAATTAAGCAAAAAATCGCTTATGAAAAATATAACTTTAAAACTGGTAGAACTGATGGGAGAATGTATGGAAATAAAGGTTCTATTCAAAATGTTAATAAAAATATTAGAAACTTTATTTGTGATGGTAAAACAACAGATATAGATATTGCGAACGCTCACCCCACCATATTATTTAAACTATGTGATAAATATAATTATGAATGTCCTAATCTTGAACGATACATTAACAATAGAGATGATATACTTAATAAAATTATGAAAGATGATAATATTTGTAGATACGAAGCAAAACAACTTATTCTTGCTGGAACTAACTGGAATATTCCTCTTAAATCTAATAGTGAATTTGTAAAAAACTATTCCAGAGAAATGATTAAGATTCAAAAAGCATTCACCGATAATAGAGATTTTGATTATGTTAAAGAATTTGCTAAAAAAGATAAAAACTTTGAAGGAAGTTTTATTAACCACATTCTCTGTATTCACGAAAATATTATTTTATCTTCTTTAAGAACTTGGTGTGCTATTAATAAATATGATATTCATTCTCTTATGTTTGATGGTTTAATGGTTATTGGAGATTTACGCTCAACAGCAATACCAGATATAGAACAACATATTCACGAGAACACTATGTTTGATAATATCAAATTAACAATTAAAGAACAAGAAACAACATTTGAATTACCTGATGATTATGTTATGGTTGAAAAAAAAACTTATCAAAGTATCGCAGACGAATTTAATAAGACAAATTGTAAAGTTGGTCAATATTTTGTTAGAGAAGATGATTATGGTTATGAAGTATTCAAAAAAAGTGAATTTACTATTATTAATGATGAATTACAATTTACATTTGAAAAATCTAATAAAGAAATACCTTTTACTTGTGAATGGTTTAAAGACCCAACTAAAAGAATTTATGATAAATTTGATTCTTTCCCAAAACAAGATATGTGCCCTTCAAATGTTTATAATACTTGGAAACCATTTGAAATTTCAAAAGTTCCTGAAACGATTAAAGATTATAATTTTGGCGGTAAAGATTTCTTTTTACATCATCTTATGATATTATGCGGTAATGATAAAAAAGTATATGATTTTATAATTTTATGGTTAAGTCAAATGTTCCAATATCCTGAAAACAAAACTGTAATGCCTATATTTATTTCAAAAGAAGGAACTGGTAAAGGTATATTTTTAGAATTCTTAAAAACTATTATTGGAGAATCTCGGGTTTTAGAGACTACTGACCCTTTAAAAGATATTTTTGGTAATTTTAATGGATTAATGAAAAGTGCTTTCCTTGTAGTTTTTAATGAAAGTAATAAATCTAACTTTTATAATCAAAATGATAAGAAAAAAGGTATTATTACAGATAATGTTATTAATATTAATCAAAAAGGTATTCAGGAACAGACTATTACATCACAACATAGATTTATTACATTTACAAATAATCCCGACCCAGCGGCCAAGAATAAAAGACGAGATTTATTTATTAGATGTAGTGATGAAAAGATTAATGATGTTGAATATTTTAAACAACTTGCTATTTATAGTAAAGATAAACAAGTTTGTAGAGCGATTTATGATTGGTTAATGGAACAACCAACTAAACCATATATTGTTAATGCTGATATACCTGAAACAGAATATGATAAAATTATTGAAGAAAACCAATTTGAACCTACTATTGAATTTTTAAAATGGTTTTACTATTGTAATCAAAATGAAACTATAGAATATACATCAAAAAGATTATATGAAATTTTTGATAGTTGGAGAAATGATAATAAAATTCAATATACTCCTTCAAAAGAAGGATTTTTAATAAAATTAGCATTTTATAAATTAGATGCTATTACTAAGAAAAAGAAGCGTGTAAGTGGAATACCTCAATATGTATATAAAATAGATTTTCCTTCTCTTAAATTAGATTTAAAAATTCAAGATGGAGAACTAGATACTTTTATTGAAGATGATAGTGATGATGATATGTATTAATTTTATATATAAGTTTTGATATTATTAAAAATTATATATTTTTTTTATCCAAAATAAGAACCTAAATTTGTATTTTCTTGACTTGTTGATGCTTTTGTTTGTGATGTCGTTAGATTTTGACTTTGCGTTTGACTTTGTTGAGAAGTTGTAAGTTTTTGAACTGACCCTGAATTTCCTGATGGACTTGGTGACGCTCTTGTATTTACTCCTGTTGTTGTTAGATTTTGTCCTGTTGGTCCTTGCTGAGAAACTACTGTTCCTGAACTTGACCCAGGCAGATTGGCCAACTGATTCTGTGTATAAGTTGTCACACCTGTTGCTGTTATTTGATTCTGTAAAACTTGATTTAAACCTTGATAATCTTGGGCGGTTAAACCTGTTGTGGCCATAAAATTTGACTCTGTTTGTTGAACTTGTTGAGCGACATTTAAATTATAAGCATTTGCTTGGTCTTGATAATTCTGTAATTGTTGTGCTGTTGATGTTGATGTAGTTGTTGTTTGTGCTTGTCCTTCTAAATTTGTTATTTGACTTTGTAATTTATTGACTGCTGATTGGTCGTTAGATATTGTTGTTTGGTCACCTTTTACTGATGTTATTTGAAATGCTAATTGATTTTGAGCGTTTGTTAAATCTGTTGTTGCGTCTGTTAATGCTGATGCGGCCGCTGTATCTGTAGGTGGGGCTATTTTAGTTGATGGTTTTGGTCCTCCTGTATTATAATATTTAAACCAAGCAAGTTGATTTTCCATATATGCTTTTGCTGTAGCATTAGTCATTCCATTTATTACTGTTTGTGTATCACTCGCATAAGTTGATGGGTCTAATGTTGGAGGTGTTGAAGAAGTAAAGAAATTCTCAGCAGAAGAAGTTTTTTGAAAAAGTGCCCTACGATTCCAAGATATAAAAGCATTTGAATAATTATCTGTCTTGGGGTCTGGATATTTACCATCTTTTCCTGCGTATATTTGACTTAATGGAGTAGTTTGTGATATTTTTTTACCTGATTGGTATGATGATGGAATATATATATTTCCTACTTTTGTAGCACCTGCTTTTCCTTGTGACATAGCAGGATTGAGTCCCATAATTTGTAATTGTAGAGGGTCAAATTTATTAAAAGCATCAGGATTCTGTTGGTATGTGGCCATAGCATTCTTTAATTGTTGGTCGTTTAATGGAACTACAAAACCAGATTTTCCTGTTGTTGAATCATTATAATAAACTGGTTCATTTCCCTTTGATGGTTTGGAAGCAAAATTAAATGCGGCCATATTATAATCACCAAGATATTGATTTTCTTGATATGCCGACTCACTATGTGCTTTTATTGTTGCTGGTTTCCACCACTTTCCGTCCGTGGTGTCCATAGGAACTCCTTTCATCGCTTTTTTAATCATTTTCTGGGCAGATGTATTCATATGTAACCAAAGGTCAGTTTGGTCACCTGCTTTTGTTGCTCCTGCTATTCCGTTATATTGTTCTTGCCCTTCTATTGCGTGTCTTATTGCTGTTCCGGCCATCTGTAAGGGAATTGCTAATAATAATCCTAATCCTATAGCATCTGTTACTGGGTCTAATACTCCTCCACCTGTTGTAATTCCGGCCGCCGAAGCAACTAAACCTGTTGCTCTGGCCGCAGTTAAAGCAATTCTCCCACCTATATCTCCACCTATTTTGGTCCCTATTTTTACTACTCCTTGTTTTAAAACATCTCCTGCCGCATCTCCTACTGCTTGAACTACTCTTATTGGTGTTCCTATTACTTTTAATGCTCCTCCTATTACTTTACCACCTGTTGTGGCCGCAAGTTTTTCACCAAATAAACCTAATCTTTCTGCTACTGATTGACTCACTCCAACACCACCATCTAAATTCTCAGCAAAAGTGGCCATTGCTCCACCATCTTCTGCCATACCTACATCTGCTACTGCTTTATTTATACTTGAAACTGCTTGGTCGTCTGCTAAATCCGCTGAAGATAATGCTGTTGTATCACTTGTAACAGTTGCTTGGTCTGTTACTACTGATGCCCTATCTTGTGATAATGTTGATTGGGCACTACTTAATTGTTGTCTTGTTGTTGCTATTGAAGTTTTATCATCTCCTATTTCACCTTGGTCTGTTGCTAATGTTCTTGATGCTTGAGTTCTTACTGTTCTTGTTGTTGTTTGTTCGGTTGGTGCTGATATTCCACTTACTTTTGCTTTTAATTTATTTATTTGTTCTAATGGACTTACACCTTGTAATGCTCTTCTTATTTTTGTATAATTTGACATACGAGGTGGTCCAGAATCACTTGTAGATAATAATGGGACATCATCAAATTCTCCTTCTCCACCTAATCCACCTTGGTCATCACTAATCTCAGTTGGTTCTCTTGGGTCTTCTATTGTTCCTCCTCGGCCACTTCCTCGCCCTCTTACTACTTCTGCTGGGTCATCTGTAGGACCACGAATACTACTTCTTGATGTTCTATTTTGTAATCTACCTATATCATCTAACATATCATCTGTTGATGAAGTCGGTGTTATATGGTCTTCATTTGACATAAAACTTGTCATTTGTAATCCTCTACCTCTTGTTTCTCTATCTCCTTGTAATCCTCTATCTTGTTGGCGCCCACTCATATTATCAAATATACTTGAAGTTCTCTCTGCTCTGGACGCACGAGTTGATACTGCTTTTCCTTTTCCTTTTGCTGTTGTTCTTGTTCCAGAATCTAATTCTGCTTGAATTGCTGGGTCTAATTCTGTTCCACTTGGCCCTGCTTCACTCGGGTGTTCTGTCGGTGCGAATTCTTCTACTTCTGCTCTAAATTTTATTTTTCTTCTTTTGGTTAATTGAATAGTTTTCGGTTCTGGTCTTACACTTGGGTTTAAATCACTTGTTTCTGGTCTTGCTGTTGTTCCATCTCTGCGTGGTTGAATTGCTCCTCTCGGTGCCGCTCTTGATGTTCTTGCGTAATTTGGGTCATCAGGAAGAACAGAAGTCCCACTTCTTAATCTTCTTACTCTTGCCCTTTCTTGTGTTGTTATTGGTCTGTCAGGCATTTCAAAATCAGGGTCATCAATACTTGGTGGTAATTCTCGTTCCATTTCAACAGGAGCGGGTGCTGATGGCGGTGGTAATCTTGATTGGAGAATGCTTCTTGGATTTGCTCTTGGTAAATCTCTGGGGTCCATATCAACCACACCACTCGTTGATGGGACCGTTCTTCCTGCTCGTTCTATTCTATCACCTACATCTAATGCCCTTCTTACACCACTTGCTAATCTACTATCTGCTGAATCTGCTTCTGCCGCTACTGCTTCTGGTGGTGGAAGTTCAGCGGGTGCCCGTATTAATCGTTCTCTTTCTTCTGGTGCTATTCTTGCTCTCATTCTTCGTCTTGAACCTCTTTCTCCTTCTTCTGGTGCTACTCTTCCTCTTGGTGCCCTTGCTCTTCTTCCTCTTATTCTTTCTGCTGTTAAAGATGCCCCTAATCCTGTTAATGTGGCCGCTACAGCATAATTCGGGTCCCAATCACGAAATGGAACATCTAATGGTGCGTTCCAAGTTGGTAGTGGTTTTGGTGCGGGTGGCCCTGGTCTTGGTTTAGGTCCTATTACATAATCTTTTATATTCCTTTTACATTCAGGAATATGAATTCTTATATGTTCGGGCAATCTATCACATTTATCCTTATGTCGCATCGCATATTTCTTTCGTGGGTCAATTTCCATTTATATATAATAATTATATTATTTATTATTTATAAATTGTATTTTTTTTTAAAAGTTGAGAGATTACTACTAAAACTCTTACTTGAACCCCACAAAATATTATATGATAAGGCATTTGGTGTATCAGGTGCCGCTGTTGCTCCAGATTTATGCCTTGCTCTATATGATTTTCGTTGTTCGTCTGTTGCTCCCTTAGTATAATCGGTATATCCTGTTGCCCCGAAATTAACTTTTTTGGTTTTCTCTCCATTTTGAAATGTGGCGGTCCATTTTTTCCCTTTTGCTGTTGATTTCTTTACACTTAATAATTTCATATATATTAAATAATATTATAATTTTCTTATCTTATCGGCCTATAATATGGATTTACATTACTTCTCCGTGCCGCATTTGGAACAGTCCGTAATAAATTTTGGAATGGGTCCATTCTTGGTGTTGGTTGAGGTGTTGGTGGTGGTGGTGCTGGGGCCGGTGCTGGTGCTTCTACTATTGTTTTTCTTGGTTTGCGTCTTCTTACTATTACTTCCTCTTCGCTACTTGAACTATCCTCTTCATAAATTATCTTCTTTTTTTTAGGTGGTCGCTTTGCTTTTATCTTTTCCTCTACTACTTCACCTATTTTATCTAAATGGAGTTTTCCCATTCTTTTTTGTATCTCATCTTCTACTTTTTGATTAAACTTATCGTCTGCTTCTTTTTTATTTGATTCTGCTTTTTGCTTTGCTTCCTCTCTTATTTTACCTTTACCCCTCGCTTCAGCATTCGCCTTACGAACTGCGAGTGCCTTTTCTCTCGCTCTCGCTAATATTTCTAACCTTTCTGGTGTGGGAGGAACGGACTTACGCATTCCTTTTTTACCTTTCTTGGGCCCGACCTCAGGAGCGGGTGGGGCCTCTGTTTCCTCTTCATAATCAACTTCACTTTCTTCTAAGTCGCTCATTTTTATTATATATAATTATATTATAATTTTCTATTTAATTTCGTAATTATTATTTTTTTTTATTTTTAGATTCCTAAATTTACTGGTTTCTTCTAAGGACTTAGGTAGGGCCGTGATTAACGGACATTCTACTGACTGACTGCCGTTCTATTGTTCTATTGTTCCACCCCCTTTTTGCGAAAAAAAGTCATTACATATATATAATTTCACTTTTCCCTTTTTTTATAAAAGTAAAAAAAGTTCTAAAACCTCTTATTTTTTGACTCTATCCTTAGAACTCTAGAAC
>Ga0181390_1001141_pt1 | contig 11843 bp, 10 predicted proteins | sample 13SPOviralmetaG_FD_130085 | JGI IMG/M metagenome (GOLD analysis project Ga0181390, IMG submission 130085) | Marine viral communities from the oligotrophic San Pedro Time Series (SPOT) site, San Pedro Channel, CA, USA - 13 SPOT_SRF_2010-07-21 | ecosystem: Environmental > Aquatic > Marine > Strait...
AAAGCGTTGATGTTATATCTATTACATATAAAGATACCGCAGGGCAACAAAGACAGACACCTGCATTAACAAGAGCTTTAAGAAAGTTAGTACAATCACCTAACACAGTAATGCGTGCATAATTATGGCTCATGCAGGTTATAACTATTCACCTATAACAAAATCAGCCGAAGCACTTATTACTAGATTTGGTGAGGAGTTTACGTTTACTCGTACAACAGATGGCGCATACAATCCTGCTACGGGTGCAAAAGCACAAACAACAAGTACGTTTAAGAAGTATGCTTGTGTATTTGACTACAACAATACAGATCGTGCAGGTCAGACAGTCACAGAGAATGACAGACGTATGTTAGTAGAGGGGCATGACTTTCATGTAGGAGATACGGTAGTTATAGGTACTGATACATTTAAAGTAATCAATATTAGTGAAATAAGACCAAATGGCAGTGATGTCATTGCGGCCAACTTGCAGGTACGTAAGTAATGGCACGTAAAAGTTATAAAACTGTTGTACGTAAATTAAATATCTATAAAAACCTACCTAAGAAGGTCATACGAGGTTGCGTGCAAGAATTAGGTATTGAGCTTATTGATAAGTCACCAGTTGGTAATCCTGCATTATGGAAAAGACCTGCCCCTAAAAATTATAAAGCAGGACACTTTGTTAAGAATTGGCAAACTACAGTGGGTAGTAGTCCAAGTAGTGAGATAGAAGGGCAGGATAAAAGTAAACGATTTACAAAGGCCGCAGTCAAAAAAGTAGTAAAAAAATGGGATTGCAAACAATCACTATACTTTACTAACAATGCACCATACGCAACTGCCTTAGAGTATGGTTGGTCAACACAAGCGCCGCAGGGTATGGTAAGAACAACAACAAAACGATTTAACACAATATTTAAAAAGTCACTTGATGAACAAAGAAAGATAATTAATAAGTCATGAGCACATTTTTTAATGATATGCAAGCGGCACTAGATACGCAATTAAGCACACTATCAGGTGGATATGATATTGCATGGCCTAATACTACATATAAGCCAGTAACAAATACTATCTATCTTAGACCTAATTTTATACCAGATGATACAATACAAGTAACACTTGGTACTAATGGCAAAGATGAAACACAAGGTATATATCAAATAGATATTGTTAGTCCAAGAGGTAGTGGCAGAACAACATTGACGGATAATGTAGCAGATCACTTTAAGCGTGGTACAGTGCTAACTTATAATAATTTGAAATTGCGCATAAGGTCGGTTAGTATCGGCCCTGCAATAAACGACGGGGCATGGTTTTTCGTTCCTGTTTCCGTAAACATTAACGCATACACAGGAGCAAGAGTATGACTATAGCAAACGGAGCACAACATAGCATTGCCTATATTGCGGAAACGACATATGGCACAACCCCATCAACACCTTCATTTAAACCTTTTGCCAATACAGGTACAACACTTGGTATTAGTAAAGATGGCATTGAAAGCGAAAAGCTAAGAGGTGACAGACAAGTAGAAGATTTCAGACATGGTAATAAGTCAGTTAGTGGCGATGTATCAGCAGAACTAGAATACGAAGCCTTTGATGACATCTTAGAAGCAGTATTATGCGGAACATGGGCAACTAACGTACTAAAAGCAGGTACAACACGACGTTCATTTACTATAGAACGTAAGTTTGCTGATTTGACTGCACCAGAATGGCATAGAAACACAGGTTGCGAGTTTAACTCATTGAGTTTATCCGTATCACCTAATGCAATGGTTGAAGCAACTTTTGGTGTTGTAGGTAAAAACCTATCTATCGGTACAGCCGCAATAACAGGTTCAAGCTATGCCGCAGATAGCACAAACAAGCCATTCGATAGTTTTACAGGCTCAATACAAGAAGGTGGTTCAGCAATCGCAACGGTCACTTCTATTGAAATGAGCTTAGAGAACGGTATAGAGCCATTGTTTGCTGTTGGTAGCCAAACTACACAACGCCCATCAATCGGTAAGTCACGACTAACTGGTACGCTTACAACTTACTTTGAGGACAAAACATTATATGAGAAGTTCTTAAACGAAACTGAGTCAAGCATACAATTAGTATTAACAGACTTAGATGGTAACTCTTATACAATAGACTTACCAAGAGTTAAGTATAACAGTGGTCAGCCAGACGTATCAGGCGAAGGTGCTGTCACAATCGGTATGGAATTTGTAGCGTTATATGACACTACAGATACTTCACAGATTAAAATAACAAGGGCTGATGCATAATGGAGTTTAATAAACTAGCGACAGCAAAATATCACGATAACGGGGCTGAGTGTAATATACTCGACCCCGTAAGTGGTGAGCCAACAGACTTCTTTATTAAAATATGCGGTGCGGATTCAAAGGTATGGCGTAAGCAAAAGAAAATACAAACACGTAAGTTATTGAATGCAAGATCGCAAAGCGACGAACCAGACTTTGACTATGAAAAAGCAGGTATAGACTTTGAAGCTATGGATATAGAAGCATTAGTAAATGCAACAATAGATTGGCATGGTTTATCTGATAACAATAAGGAAGTTAAATTTAGCAAAGATATAGCTAATGAATTATATGAAAACTCACCGAGCATTGTAAGGCAGTTAATTGATTTCTTAGGTAATGGTGAAAATTTTACGAGCGACTAATTTATGACTTTGTATATTATGGCAGATGGGTAAATTATATACAAAATAAGCCAAAAGGATCAGAGGTTAGTCGTTTCGATACATATAAGCAGGTAGAGAAAAGCACAGGTAAGACACCAAAAGACTTACTCAATGCACCTACATTACGAGATGAATTAGTAGATTTATGGAAGTTATTTTGTGAATTACCAGAATACAGTTATAGTGAGCTAGAAGCATACGGAAGATTAACAGGAATTACATTAAGCCCTTGGGAAGTTGACGCAATAATAAAGTTAAACCGACATATGGGTGAGGAGTTAAGCAAATGGCCACCGAAAAATCGTCATTAGAAATAGAAGTTAAAACTAAAGGTGTAAACAAGACTACAAAAGAAATAGATAAACTTGCCAAGTCAACAAATAATTTAGATACTAGCACAGAAAATGCAACTGAATCATCAAAGCAATATGCAAAAGCACTTGAAAAACAAGCTACTGCAACTGGAGGCGCACTTAATAAACAAGAACGCGCGAACAGAAGCGCAGGTAACATGGGTCAAAAAGCAGGTCTTGCCGCTATACAAGTTGAGCAGTTAGTTGGACAAATAGCAGGTGGACAAAACCCAATGCGTGCCTTCGGTCAACAGTCAGCAGATATTGGCTTTGTCTTAGGTGTACCGCTTGTTGGTGCTATATTGGGTGTTTCAGCCGCATTAGCCTCTTTATTGCCTAAATTATTTAATATGGGTAGTAGCCTAGAAGAATTAACAGAATTGTCGTCTCAACTAAGTAGTACATTTATATTAAGTGCAAATGGTGCGGCTATATATTCTGATGCTTTTATAGAACTACAAAGTCAATTAGCAGGTGTAGCCAGATTACAAAAAGAAGTAAATTTGGCAACTGCTGAAAAAATATCTATTGATGGCATAAAAAAGCTAATGGAAATGAATAAAGCTTACAATGCAGTGTTAATTGAAAATACACGCGAACAAGAAAAGTTAAGAGAGGCTGGTTTAGATAGAGGCTATGAAGTACAAGAACAACGTATTAAAGATATAGCAGAAAAATACAATTTATCAGCAATAAACTTGCGTAAATATATTGTCGTACTACAGGAAGTACAGAGAACAGGAAAGGGTTTTGATAATCTTGCAAATAGACTATCTGTCTTGCAAGAGGGTACTGAAGAACTAGGTAGACCCAATGAGAAGTTTCGTAAACATTCAGTGGAAATGTTGGGTCTATTACCAACACTTGCAAAAGCTTATAAAATATTGAATGAAGCAAATGTAGAAAACAGGACAGAAATCGAGAAGGGCATAAAAGCTGAACTAAATAAACTTGAACTAGGTGATAAATTAATCACACAGTTAAACTTAAGGCTTATGGCGATAAAAGAGGGGCAACTAGCGGCTGATCAAGCAGATACAAGATACCATGAAAATCAAAGAGAGACTATAGCAAACCTTAAAGAAGAAATTAGGGTTGCTAAACAAAAAGCAACAGACGAAGCAAGAGCTCAAGCAGAGAAACTAAGAATAAGCGAGGAAAATAAAAGAATAGTACAAATGCTTACACAAAGCGCTATGACTGAATCAGAAAAAATACTTGCACTACATGAAAAACGTGAAAAAGCAATAAATGCTATGGAAATAAAAACAGAAGCGGATAGGAGACTTCGTTCAAGATTGCACGTAATTAACAGACAAGAAACTAACAAAGCACTAGCAGAAGTTGCAGATAAAGCCGCAAAAGTAGAAACAGATAATATAGATAGAGTAATGCGTGAGAAAAAAGCGGCGCAAAAAGCAAGCATTGCATTAGCACAAGAAGCATTAGAACAAGAAAGATTGTTGTTTGCAGAAAACTTAACAGAAACACAGTTATATTGGACGCATTGGCTAGAAACAGCACAAACTACTATGCACACTTTCAACGGATTAGGCGAAACTATGATAAATAGTTTCCAGTCTAGTTTTGCTACAGCTATTGAGTCAGCTATATTTGACAGTAAGAGTGCAACACAAGCATTACAGGGTATGTTTGAGGGTATAGGACGTGCTTTTGTAAGATATACAGCGCAAATGATAGCACAACAAATGGCAGTAATGGCTGTCAACAAGATACTTGGTGCGTCTATGGGCGATCCTATGAAGAAGCAATTTGAGAAACAAAAGCAGTTTGCTAAAAACCAAGTATATGCGGCAGGTATTAATGCTTATGTGCAACAGTTAGCATCGTTAAATTCACCTGCAAATGCACTAAAAGCAATGGTACTATCTATGGGGCTAACAGGTTCATTAGCTAGTCAAATGAAAGGCGGTGGCGGCGGCGGCATCGGTGGCTTATTAAGTAGTAGTGCGGGTAGCGGCGGTTCGGGAGGAGGCGGCGGCGGCGGCGGTATGATGTCTAAAAGTGGTAGGGCATTGGGAGGACAGGTGCGCGGTGGTGAGAGCTACTTAGTTGGTGAGCGTGGGCCAGAGTTGCTAACAATGCCAAGCAATAGAATGGGTAGAATAACACCTAATAGTTCAATGGGTGGTGGTCAGCTAAATGTTACTGTAGAGAATTATGGTAGTTCTAACATAAGCGTACAGAAAATAAGCGAAACAGATGTACGTATCATTGCTAGAGAAGTAGCAACACAAACAGTACAGCGTGAAGCACCTAGAGTTATTGCATCAGACATATCAAATCCGAACGGTAGGGTAAGTAAAACACTAGCTAATAATACAAATACACAACGTAGGCGTTAAGTCATGACTAAGTTTGCTATTGCACCCGACAGCGCAAGTTATAGTTTTACAGAGCGTGCTGAAACTGTAGGTGCAGTCTTACAAGGCGGCCTTGGTAAGTATAGACAGACAGTAAAAAACCCAAGTGTAGTAGTACAGGTACAGTGGACATATGATGCAGGTGGTTACAACTACTTTAAAGCATTTTATGCAACTTATTCTAAAAGTGGTTCGTTGCCTTTTGAGATTGATCTAGCCATAGATGGTACAGCACTAGAAGAATATACAGCATACTTCCTTGATGACAGCATAAGCACAAGTGCAGTAAGTGGTACAGATTATGTTGTAAGAGCTAGTTTAGAGTTAAAATCTAAGCCATTAACAGCATCAGGAACGCCTAGCACACCTTACAAACTTAATTATATACCTAACCAAGCCTCTTATAGCATAGATACACGACAAGAAACTATAGCAATACCTTTAGAGGGTGGTACAAGTAGATACAGGAAAGATATTATTGATGCAGGTACTATTGCAAATGTTAGTTGGATATTAAATACAACAGAATATGCAGACTTTAGGGAGTTTTACAAGCTTACTACAAGTGCAGGAACAACAAGCTTTAAGGTTGACTTAGCTATAAACTACGGAACATTAGAGGAATACGACGCACGCATAATACCAGATAGTTTATCTACATCAAGATATGCAGATGGCTTCTTTAACGTACAAGCTCAATTAGAATTAAATGCTAAAGCAAGAGACACAGATGCCGATCTGATTGCATTAGTATTATATCCTGAGTACGGCGAAAACTATGCGACCTTGTTCCCACCAGATGAAAATGATATAGATATAATAATAAACACCGACTTTCCGAGTTATCTAAATGTCTGATTATACCGAATTTTATCTAAATAGCGATAGCAACATAGTACAGCTAGAAACTATAGAACTATCGCATAGTGATTTTACACAGACCTATCGAGTAGTAAGAAATGCAACTAATGGCATAACAGCTACAACCGAGGGCGGTGCAAGTGTTGCTTTTACATATTACCCGTTAGCTATTGATGTAGGTGAAACTAGAGAAAACTTAGATCAAACTTTTACAATAACATTAGGCGACTTAGGTGAAATAATACCTGCTGAATTAGATGCAGTAGCAACCGCAGATGGTTTTGACGAAAAACCAGTGTTAATTTACAGAACATACAGGTCAGACGTACTTACTGCCACTTTATATGTAGTAACACTAGAGGTTGAGAGTTTTACATTTAATGAGCAAGGCTCAGTATTTGACGCAAAAGCACCTAGCCTTAATATCAATAAAACAGGTGAAATATATACTTTTGCACGTTTTCCAATGTTACGTGGGTTTTTGTAATGCGTGACGATCTTTATTATAAGACTTATGACAAGTATAAATATAACTGCGCTCATTTTGCACGCGATGTTTATTTAGCAGAAACAGGTAAAGATATAGGTGATACATTGTCTGGATTTCTATTGCCTCCAACTAAACGTGTAGTTGATATGACAAAAAGACATAGACTAGTAAAACTTGATAGACCAATAAGCCCATGCCTAGTTGTAATGCTAGGTAACAAAGTTGCGCCCCATGTAGGTGTATTTGTGCGTGATAAAGTGATACATATGCAAGAAATAGGTGTGCAGTATGTTTCGCTTACTATAGCAAGTTTAGGTTTTACTAAGTTAGGTTATTATAAATGTTAAAGAGAGTTATAATAGCAGAAAACGCATTAGAACCTGAAACATGGTCAGGACATCACGTAGAAAATATATCTGATTTCCTGATGGAAAGGTACGATAGTTTTCCAGAAAATGCACGTATTTATCACAAAAGCGTAAGTTTAGATAATGACGTAACACCAAGTAATGAACAACAAATAGAAATACTAAACACACTTGAGGGTGATATTATAGTTGTAATATATCCATCTGGCACATTTATGACAATAGTCAATATAATTGTAACAGTCATAGGTATAGCATCAATGGCGGCTAGTTTTTTACTTAGACCTAAAATACCTAATGCGGCACAGAGAAATACACAAACTGAAAGTCCTAATAACGGGCTAAGTAACAGAGAGAATGACGCTAGAATATTAGCACGCATACCTGATATATTTGGCAAAGTTAAGTCAACACCAGATTTACTTAATGTACCGTATAAAGAATTTATTGACCATCAAGAAGTTGAGTTTGCCTATATGTGTGTAGGTCGCGGACATTATGATATAACTGCAGATAATGTAAAAGATGGCGACACTAAGATCAGTGACATATCAGGTGCTTCTGTAGCAATATATCCACCAAATACATCACCTAATAATGGTAGCCCACAGTTGACAATAGGTTCGGCAATCAATGAGCCAGTGTTAAAGTCTGTTAGAAGTAATGCGGCCAATGGACAAACATTGAAAGCACCAGACGCGGCGGCATTTAATGGCAACAATAACACAAAGTTTGTATATCCAAATCAAATAACTACAACAGCGTCAGGCATAGATTTTACAGAAGAATTTGTATCAGGTGCAACATTAACAGTAACTAATGCTAGTTATACAGCAGTGGTTGGAACAGCAGGTAGCCAACTTACACGTAACGTAAAATGTAAAATAGCGTCTAATGGTTTTGATGGCGAGATAATATATACAACTGGTAATGCAACAAATGATTTTAGCGTTAATGATAGTATAAGACTTGCTTTTGCATTGTTTCAAACAGATGACAGTAGCACATTAAATCTGAATGGTGATTATGTTGTTAAAGCTGTTACAAGTACAACAATAACATTAGACTATCCAGAAAGTATTAACGCTAATTGGGGGCAAATACAAAATGAATTTGCCGCTAATGAGACAGGCACCAAGAATGTATTTTTAACAAATCTTGGTAGCATTGTAAGTGTAAATCTAGCAGGTAACTATACAATATCAAGCGTAACATCAACAACAGTTAGTTTAAGCAATCCTGCTAGTGTAAATAGTGACTGGAACAAATTAGATGACTATGACAACCCCGCAGACGAAACAGGATTACTTAGTCCTTATATGTATTCTACAGGAGAAGCTTTTGTAGGTTGGTTTAACTTGCTTGTAGATGACTTAGATAAAATATACATTAACCTAGTTGCATTGCAGGGTTTATATAAAGACGATGGCGAACAGCAGTATGCGTTCAATATAGCAGTGCAGGTACAAGTCGAGCAAACTAACGCAACAGGAACGCCGACAGGAACAGTAGAAACATTCACAGGTACAGTTTTAGGTTCGAGTAGTAGTAAGAGTACACGCGCATTGACTATGAAGATTGACCCGACGTTTACAGGATATTGCAGAGTACGAGTTAAACGTACAACAAACAGCGATACTAACTTTGAAGGTACTGTAGTCGATGAAGTTAAATGGCGTGATCTATATGCTATGTCACCAGTAACACAGAATGACTTTGGTGATGTAACTACAGTGCAATCTGTAACCTATGCTACTGATGGCGCATTAGCTGTTAAGTCACGTAAGTTGAACATGGAAGTGACACGCAAGTTACCTAAACTGCAATACGAGCGTTATACATTCCCTATGACATGGACAAGCCATAGCAACGGCTTAGTTAAGGTTGCAGGTAACAATGTAACAATAAGTAGCGACGGTAGTAGTTATGGTGGCTATGCTGATTTAGATGCTATTAGCAATGGACAGGTTATTACAGTAACACTAACGCTAGATAATACTAAGACTACAGCTACGACAGTAACTATTGGTTTGCATGATGGCACAAGCTTTATATCTAACACAGCGACAGTAACTAATGGCACAGCGACATATACCTTAACTGCAACAAGCGCAGAAGCAAATCCATTCGTGTTATTGCAGTGTGGCAATAATGACACATATTTTACTGTAACAGATATGCAGGTTAGTGGCGAGGATTATCCAAGTACACAGACCATTAGTGCAGACAGTTACTATGGCGGTGTAATTACTTATCAATATGGTGGCGTTAAAGTAGCTAATGATGGCGGCAGTTATGGGGTTAGTACGCCTATCGAATATGGCAACACAGGCTATAAAACTATTGTAGACTTTGACTTGCTATCAGCATCAACTAGCACCTCTGTTAGCGTTGTTATACTAGATAATGCAAATCAACCAATGTCAAATGTAGAAACTGTATCAGCAGGTGCTAGGTCAGTAACACTAACACATACAGCTAAAACAGCAGGTCGAGTTGTTATTTATAGCACGCAGAGCAGTACATTCTTTGCCTTGCGTAACCTTAAAATCAAAGCACAAGAGCTTGGTGTAAGTAGGTATGCAACGACAGACGCGGCACAAATATTGACTAATATATGCGTTGACCCGTTCATTGGGCGCAGACCATTGACAGAAGTAGACCTAGAAAGCGTTTTAAGCACCGCTGAGAGCGTTACAGATTACTTTGGTACAACTAAAGCATCAGAGTTTAATTATACCTTTGACGCGGATAATTTAAGCTTTGAGGAAACAGCACAAACTATAGCAACTGCAATCTATAGTCAGGCATACAGACAAGGCAGTAAAATTAAATTAAGCTTCGAGAAAGAAACAGACGACAGTGTATTATTGTTTAATCACAGAAACAAATTACCACAATCGGAAACACGCTCAGTTAGGTTTGGTAATGCAAGTAACCATGATGGCATAGAGTTTGTATATGCTAGTCCAGTTGATGACGCGCTAATTAGTATAAATATACCAAGTGACCAAAGCGCAACTAATCCAGATAAGATAGAAAGCGTTGGAGTAAGAAACGGCGTGCAAGCCTACTTTGCGGCACATAGAGCTTGGAACAAAATACAGTATCAAAATACATTAGTTGACTTTGAAGCAACACAAGAAGCAGATTTGCTTGTTACTAATGATAGAATATTAGTTGCAGATAATACCCGTACAGGAACACAAGACGGCGAAGTAACGGCTGTTAATGTGTTAGAGCTTACTTTATCACAAGATGTTACCTTTGCAGGTGGTGGTGTTACATATACAATATTCTTACAGCATGTAGATGGTACAGTTGAAAGCATTGGCATTACAGCAGGTACGGCAGACAATAAAGTTGTATTAGCAAATGCACCAAGATTAAGCTTGATTACAGATCAAAATAAGTATGCTAGAACAGGTTATAACATAGTAGCAAGCAATGCGGCACGCGGTACAGCGTTCTTAGTTACAGAGAAGCAAGCAAACGATAACTTTACGTCGCGCGTTGGAGCTGTTAATTATAGTGATAAATACTATACCCAAGATAATGATTATCTTACAGGCGTTGTTGATATCGATGGCGATGCAATTTAGGAGCAAGTAAATGGCAGAATTACCACTAGATCAGGCCGTTCCAAGGTTTAAGGAGAACGAGGACAGATTAGACACGTTTGTCAACTCAGCGACAGGTTATACAACATCTGGTGGTGTTTCAGTACAATCTATACAGCAATTTCTTGCTAGCATTGGAAGTAATGGCATAGATTTTGTTGATGGTGCTAAAGCACGATTTGGTACAGGTAATGACTTAGAGATATATCACAGTGGTACAGAAAGTTATATAGACGAAAAAGGTACAGGCTCATTACGTATACGTAGTGCAGGCTCTATTGTTATTGAAGGAATTGACGGAACTAATAGCATTTTAGCCGATACAGATGCAGAAGTACAATTATACCATAACGGTAGTAAGAAACTGGAAACAACATCTACAGGTATTGATGTAACAGGTAATATTACTGCTACAGGCACATCTACTTTTGATTCTATTGATATTTCGGAGATAGAAATAGGCAGTGGCGGAGGAAATGCCGCCACAGATGCAAGGAATATAGGCTCCAAGTCAAGTTATTTATTAATTCAAAGAGACCAAGCGGCATCAATTGAAATATGGGGTTCAAGAATAGAGTCAAGAAGCACACATTATTTCGGTGGTAGTAATACAACTGCAGAAGCAAGTATTGATACATCTGGTAACATCACAACAACTGGCACTATCTCTAGTGGCAATCTAGATGTAACGGGTACAGTTACACTTGATGATGTACTAACAGTAGAAAATAGTAATGGTTACGGAAGGTTAGAAGTTGGTGGAACACAAGGTGGATACATAGACTTAAAAGGCCCAATGTCAGACGATTACGATTTGCGTATTGTAACTTACGGTACAACTAGTACTATAGACGCAGTAGGAGGTAATTTAAATCTACAACGTGCAGGTGTTACCAAACTACAAGTTAATAATGTAGGTATTTCTGTAAATGGTAATGTAGAATTTGACGGCTTGTCTGGAACTGGCTCAGTCACAATTACAGATATACTTGACGAAGATAACATGTCATCGAATAGTGCCACAAAACTAGCGACACAGCAGTCAATTAAAGCATATGTAGACGCGCAGGTAG
>Ga0181390_1001146_pt1 | contig 11825 bp, 22 predicted proteins | sample 13SPOviralmetaG_FD_130085 | JGI IMG/M metagenome (GOLD analysis project Ga0181390, IMG submission 130085) | Marine viral communities from the oligotrophic San Pedro Time Series (SPOT) site, San Pedro Channel, CA, USA - 13 SPOT_SRF_2010-07-21 | ecosystem: Environmental > Aquatic > Marine > Strait...
CAAATGAATGTGACCCACTATCCAAAAAGGCATCGCAAGGTTTTGACTAATCCAAATAACAAGAAAGCTAATGAACCTTTTCATTTAATACAAAGTTAGTAAATCCCTTTTAAAGTGAGTGACCGTGTAGTCTTTCTTCTTTATCACTGCTCTGTATATATCTTTTTCTATACCGTGCTTGGAGAACACCCAATAAACTTTACTGTTAACTCTATCCTTAGTAGTCATACGGTCTCTGCTTTGCCAATAGCTTGTGGCTGAAAAGTCTATGTTGTAATAAACGATAGCGTCTGCCTCACGTAAGCTGATTCCTTCACGACCTGAAACAATTTGCAATGCAATGTTTTTATCCGTGTTACAAAACTCTTCGAGAGTGTTACATAGTGTGTCTTTGAAGACACTCTTTAGTGCTTTGTATTCTTCCCGAAACTTGTAGAAGATAGCTATCTTTTGGTCCCTGAAATAATCTTGTATGAACTCTGCTTTGGTTTTATCTATGGTTATCGAGTCTCCACTTTCAAATTTTACAGTGCCTGAATAAAGCTGATGTAGCTTCTGCATAAGTTTAGCAGGTGTATCTCCAAGTATAGTGTTATCATTACCCTCTACTACTCTATCTTTCTTCAACCTTTCTGCTAATACATATGTGGTGTTATTCATTTCCACCCACATTATCTCTTCATTTATTTCGTTTTTAAAACCGGCTTCCTTTTGCGTGAAAGATATAGTGTAAGGTTTCATTTCATCAAGTATCTTTTTCATACCTCTTGAATAATCATTTACATAATTAGAGTTAATTTTTCTTTGACGAACCTGTACATACTCACGAGAAAACTTGTAAAAGGAAGTGTGTTTGCTGAATGGGTTAGATGGAATACCAAACACCTGATGATACATTTGACTGTAACTCTCAGGTGTTGGTGTTCCTGACATCAAACATAAATACGGATTGTATTTCTTGACAATGTCTTTTATATCTTTAGCTCTTTTGCTTGGCTTAGGGAACGCACCAAGTGTGTGTGCTTCATCTACGATTAGCATATCATAAGGAAGATTATCAATCTTGTGAAGCGACTCATAGTTTATAACAGTTATGTTATATGTTGGCTTCAATAAAAGAAAATCTGATTCGATACTGCTTATGGCTTTCTTCTTTGTAATAAACAAAACTTCTTTACAACCTAACACTTGTGCAATACCAAGACTCGTTAATGTTTTGCCTGTCCTTACTTCCATTGCAAGATAAACAAATCCTTTATCTTGTATTATCTCAGTTGCTTTATCTATTATTTCCCATTGGTACTTTCTGTACTTGAACATCTTTCTGTAAAAATTTTAATTGAATGGTTTATATTTTCTCTTATTTGTTTGTCCTCCTTTGAGTTCCATTTATACTCGTCAACAAACCGTGCATTCTTTCCCCTGCCTATTTTTCTTTTGTATGTAGAACACATTACAGACCGCAGTACAGTCAAGTTCTTTACGTGTTCACAATCACTAAATCCGTAAGTCTCTTCCAACAATTCTGCCTTCATCTATAATTTTTTTTACTGTACTACATCTTTCAAAATCTTCTACCGAAGCAAAGTAATCAAGCATATCTTCAAGTGTCTTCAAAGACACAGGTTCTTCAGGGTTGAATACAAAATATCCTTCATCACTTATTATTAGTTCCTCTAATGTTTTATCCCCTGTGAAAACATTCAAGGTGTTAATCATTGCTCGGTTTATATCAGACATCTAATCTATTTTGAGTTGAAACTTCATCCTCTCTTTTGATTCTCATCCACCTTCCTGTGTTATCTCTTCCCTCTTGTGGACTTGCTCCTGATTTGAATGTAGCAAACGAAGACATCCATTTATTAAATCTAATCCTACTTATGGTAAGTTTAGCTTTGGGTCCATAGTCAGGGTACTGCTCTATGAAATCGAGATAAGCAGAAGATAAATTTATTTTTATATCACGCTGCAGCAATGGGTTAGATTCGCTGCCATTAATTAAACCACACCACTCAATAAAATCGTGCGAAGTTTCTGCGGATAGTTGTCTAATTTTTAGGTTCACAAACTTGCTCTCTACCAACCCTGTTGTTAAATAACCTTGTACACATTTAATCATATAGTTATCAAACGCACACCATTCATCATCATTCCAATCTCCAAAGAATAATTTATCAAATTCGTTTATCGGAGTATAGTTTTTATTGTAGTGTTGATGGAGTTCAAGTTCCCACTTGCGTCTCGCAAAAGAGTTACCGCTACCTTTTATTGCGTAGTTCGTAGTGATAGCTATCTTCGGAGACTTTTCAAATGGTATCTTGATTGCATCTTTATTTTTCTTTTCAAGTGTAAGTCCTTCGGTTACTACTGAGAACAATCTTTCAAAATCAAAATGTTTTCTAACATCATCGAACACGAGTATCTGTGTGTCTGCTGATACAAGTTGGTATGCAAAGGAACGCTCAAATGTAAAAGACTTTCCGTCTATGGTTACAACCTTTTTCATCTGTGCTAATGCGTTCATAAAGATTCCTTTACCTGTGCCTCCTTCGGGGTTGTCTGATATTACCTCATCATTTAATATAACTGCCGGGCAGTAAGATAAATTTTTGTGACCGTGCATTAAGAAACCTATAGTGGATTCCATTGATTTTACTCTATCATCTTCGCCTTTACATATGTTGCGGATGAATTTTTTATAATCAGTATCTGCCTCACACTTCGTAAAGTTCCTGTCTATAACGTGGTCTTTCCAAACGTAACCACCCAAGTCAATGTAATCTATCATTGTTATTTCTTTCTTAGTTACCTTGACTGCACAGTTTCTATAATACAAATACGAAGTATCTCTATTGTCTTCAATAAAATAAATATCTATGGTAGATAGTAACGTAAGAAACTCTTCTCTAAAAAATCTTGTGTGGTCAGCAAAATAATTGTAGATAGATAAATCATCAATCTCGATTAGATGGTTTAAGATAAAATCTTTTATTGCTTTCTCATCAGTGTGGTCTATAAGATTGTTGGTTACCTTAACAAACACGTAGTTCTTACTTCCTTCGGGACAATACTTGTAGAAACCGTTGTCTTCTAAAAATTGTTTGAAAAGAACGTGTATTACTTTTATTACTCCCTTATCATTCTTACTCCAAAACTGAGTCTCTTGTGCCTCTTCGTCTATGCGAGTAAGCACTGCATCTATTACTTCGCCCTCCAAATGAGACTCTTCGAGTTGAGAGCGTAGTTCTTTTTTTGATGCACCACGTTTGAGTTTTACTTTTAGATTCTGTACACGCTCTTCGTCTTCATAATACTTAGTTCCAAAGTTGACTGTGTTAGAATATGCCGAGTCTATAGTCCTGTTAATTTCATTCTCGGTAAAGTCTGACGTTTGATAGTTTGATAGTATATATCCTGCTAATGATTTGTTGATTCCAAAATCATTGAAAGCTGATGCAAGTACAAAGCAGTTGTTGTTTCTGTTACCCTCTGTCATTGGGTATTTTTTGGTCCACCACTTTACAAGTATCTCTACTATCTTGTTCTCGTCTGTAATCGGTATGGTTGGAACATCTCTATACTGATGCTTCTCTTGATAATCACGCTCTTCAATCTTATCCCATACTGATGAGTTCTTATTCACATATATAAGGGGGTCATAAGATTCGTAACAAACACGTGATAAATTTTTACAAGCTACATCAAACTTATCGTTGTTGAAATGTTTCTGCAAACTATTGAAGTAGTTCACGTGGTTATCTACATCTTGAGGTATCTTGACTAAAACTTTTAACCCTTTCCCACTTGGAGATATAAAAACTGAATAGGTATAAGGAGACTTTGTAATGTTCTCCTTGTCTACCAATAGTTCCTTGCTTTTTTCGTAGCCGTCAAAATCTAAACATATCAAACCTGAATGTTCCTGAATAGAATTGTCGTTACGTTTTGTAAAGATTCCACTAAAACAGATTGCCGGTAACTGTTTCTTTAGTTCGTTACGCACATCTTTCCTCTGCTCTAATCTAATTCGCTTCACTAATTCTTTTGAAGCACCGTTCTTTATCCTTTCAATTATATGCTCTAACTCTCTGTGGAAGGGAGCATCTGTCTCTTTAATGTTTCTAAATATCGTAATCTTTGATGTCATAAAATTAATTTTAGTGTCGACTTTGTGTCGACTTTGTGTTAACAATCTCGCTGAGTATCAGTGAGTTGCTTACTTTGTTAACTTTTTTCTATCATATAAGAAAATAAAATAAAATAGAAATAAGTAATATAAATAATAAATGGTCTGTTAACTTGTCACTCATAGGTCAAAAAAAGGGAGAGCCGAAGCTCCCCCCCTCGTTATAAATAATCCAAATTAAAAGGGTAAATCTACTTCTGCCGGACTTGGTTCAGTAGCTTCTGCCTTTTTATTATCAGGTGTCCAAGTATCAAGTTCCATATATGGATTGCCACTCTTGGCATACTTGATGTTCATATTTATCCACCCGTTCTTTTGGTGTTTCTTCATAAAAGAAACCGCCTCGTCACATTTTACCGAAACTCTACCGACTACAAAGTCAGGAGCATTATCTTGTCTTTTGAATGAGAAACCATCGGCAAAGATTTTCTCTTCGTTGTTTTGCACTTGTGCCATATTTAATTAATTATAATGTTATGTTCCAAAAAATATATTGTTGCCTTGATAATTTGTTTTTTCTCGGCACGAGATACACAAGTGTTTGGAACTTCCACTAAGTGTACTCGTTTATTATTAAATAGTAGTGTCTTCAAAGACACTATTAGGTTTTTAAATTTCCTCATAGAAATAGTATTGGTTAATATCTTCCATAGGATTTTCCCCATAAAACTTTCGGTAAATCTCTACGGCTCTCTCAACCTTCTCTTTTCCCCTGTCTAAAGACTCTTGACTTACGGTGTAAGCACCCATCATTAGACTTGTTTTGTCTATAACAAGGAACATCATCGGCTTATTAAATAAAGTCGAATAGATATACGCTTGACTATCGTAATTATACTTACGAAAATTCCAACGAAAGTCATTAATGTTTCCTGTAGTTTTAAGGTCAAATAGAAAGTCTTTCCCTACGATGTCTGCTTTACCTTTCCAAACTTCTCCGCAAATTTCAGAGATTGCAGGTACTTCGTAGGTATTTTTGTCGTCTGCAATATAGTTAAAAAAGTCGAAGTTAGTTTTCATAGCTTCAACCCAACGCTCAACCTCATCTTTTTCTCTTCGAAGCAACGCAAAGTTTCTCGGTCTATTACTATTAGACTGTAACTCTGAAACATACTCCTTGTACTTCTTTGTATTACGAGACGCTACGTCTATAAAGTCCCACTCGTCTGCTTTAGATGGTTCTAAAAACAATTGATGGAAGTATCTACCCATTGCAAACTCTTTGGTGTCTTCACGCTTTTGTCCAAACTCTTTTGGATTTTTAAGCAAGGTTCCGATGTCTGAATTAGATAGATACTTTCTACCTATACCGTTGTAGTATTCGTTATCATCACGTAACAATTCTACTACTTGTTTATCCTGCACTGCCATAATTAAATGTTCTTTTTAATTTCTGCTTTCGCAAGATTAGGTATAGTATACTTTTGTTGGAGAGTCTTGACTATCTTGGTCAGACCCATAGACTTGTTAGCCACAACCCACTTCATTACTTTCTCCCAATTCTCATCTCCAATATCTAATTTGATTTTGGTTGGTGTCTTTGAAGACACTGAGTCTTGGTTAGTTATAGCATTGTTAACTTCATCTGCTGAGGCAACTGATGTATCGAGTCCGATACCAAAGTTTGCTAACGCTCTACCCCACGCTGAGGTCTCGCAGTTCTCTACATAAGAAGTCTTATTAATAAAGGTACTTCCCTTCTCTTCCTCTGCCATTCCTGTTGCGATTACTTTTCCTTCATCGTCAGAAATTGTAGCAAGGATAAGGATTGATTTATCTGTCTTCTCTAACACTTCTGATGTTAGTGAATAGGTTGGGTAAGTCCTTCTAAAATAGATGAGTCTCTCGTTTACTTCAACGTACTCTTTACCCTTGATGTTTACTGTTTTTAATTTAGTCATTTGATATTAGATTTAATTTTGATTTAATTTTACTGTATCTTTCCAAGATATTTTGTCGAGACATTTTTAAAGATTGAATTTGCTTAGGATTCTTCCTACCATTCATTTCCTTTTTAATTAATCGCTCAACCTTGTCAAGTTTTATACGATAGTTAGACAAAGATAATTCATAAACTCCAAACCTCCAACCTTTTTGTAGAAAAACTTCAAGCAAATCAAAGTCTACAGTTTTGTACCACTCTCCACCCAATGCGGTGTTAAGTATTTTTATTTCCTTTGTCTCGTTATCTTGCATAATCTTACATCCATATAAGATTCGTGCCTGATAGCCATCGCCATCCACGCTCACAGAAAACTCATCTGTGATGGCTTGTTCCATTACATCATCCAAGCAATACTTAGGCAAGTTCTCTGCAAATAGTGTCATAGTCCATATCTTCTGATACCTTGTCAGATACCTGTTCGATTCCGTGAATGATTGATGAATGCCCAACCTTGTATCCATAGTCTTCCATATACTCCTGTATATATCTGATTTGCATAGGTCGGTGGTAACATAGATAGTATAACAGATGCCTTGCATCTACCAAGTCTCTACGTTTTGATTTAGTGAATATATCCTCTTGTGTTATGTTGAATGTGTTCAACACACGCTCAAGGTATTCTTTGAACACTCCTTTTTTCATAGCTTATTATTATTGTTGCAGAAGATTTTGCCGAACGTAACAAATAAGTCGTTCAGTTCATCAACTGCAGAATTAGAATTGTGATTTTCTTTTGTGTGAAGTTCCGACATCCACTCATTAAAATGATATGAGTCGTCTATAAATGTGTCGTGAGTCTCCTGTTCACGCATCTGCGTAAACATCTCTTTTGATTTTGACATAACTATAATGTTTGATTTAGTAAATATAATGATTGTTTATTTATTGTGCAAATCTTTTTCATTCTTTCTTATCTGCACTTTCAATAAAAGCAGGTATCCAATCAAATCAGATACCGTGTCTTCGGTTGCGTCAGTTATTCCACGCATCTTAATACGAGAAAGTTTGTCGTCTATCCTCGCATACAACCCCTCCACTGCATCCAACTTACTGAATATCTTTGGTGGATTGTTAGCCGTATCGCCATATGCTTTATTCTTTTCGATGAGTAGCATTACTATTTTTCGTGCCTCATCTTTAATCAGGTCAGCCGTATTACTCATTACCATAATATGTATTAAAGACAACCTCTTCTAATAATGGTAGCTCAGTAGATACTGCGTCTCCTGTTTCTGTAACTGTCCACCAATCTCCATTCTTTAGCAACTGAATGTAACGGTTTCCAATGTACATCATCACTTGCGTACAGTCTTCGCTAACAGTTCCTTTCTGCTCAAAGTTTAGGAAGAAGTCTTTTTTAGTTATAAGTCTACCTGTGTCTTTGAAGACACTAAATGTTAGCGGTTCATCTTTGTCCGCTAATTGTTGCATCCTTTGGATGTAGTTTGTGTCTGCTTTACTGCGTAACTTTTCCGTAGTAGCTTCTTTTAAATAAATTGATTTCATTTGATTTAATTTTCTGAAGACCATTCTTTGTGCGTCATTACCAAGCAGTCTCCTACTATTACACGACCACACATTGCTGATACTTCAAGGTTCATAGGTAAATTTTCTAAGTGTCCTTCCTCGTTCACAAGTATTACCCAATCACTTGTGTACACAGGTTCTATCCACCCACCAACTGCTTTCTGCTTTGCCTCAAGACCTGCATAATCGTAGTCGTGTATGGTTCTTCCGTCTGCTTTAATTATTCGTGCCATAACTCATCCTCTTTTATTTGTTCTTCAACGTCATCAAGGTGTGCGTTTACGGTACGTACTACGTGCGATGGCACGTTCACTAACTTCTCAACTGTTCCGTCATCGTATTTTATTTCGATGTTCCAAGCAACTATACTTTTCATAAGTGACCTCCAATCTTCATTTGGTCACACTCGAATCTCCACTCTGATTCTGACTCGGGTTCGTTCATTCCATTGTAATCATCTACTCCATTGCCATACTCAAAGTTAGCTTCACTCATTGCAGTATCAATCTTGTCCACATATAGATGTTCGTTATCCCATAGATAATCTTGGATGTCGTGCCATTCCTTGCCTTGTGATGTATTGAACTTGATATACTCTTGATAGTCTTTCTCATCTACTTCTATTTCGACCTCTGCGAACTTGTGGTAGACGCTCCGTTGTAAAATTTTTACTTTCATTTGATTTAAGTTTAATGTTTGTTCAAAGATAGTACAAAGTTTTGAACTATCCAAATTTTATATCGGCAAGTTTGACCCACCAATATCCGTCAATGATTTTCTTATTCGCTTGACTCCACCATTGTGTCTTTGAAGACACTGACTTTGGTAGGTGTCCAACTTCGATTCCTATCTTCAACCCCAACTTCAATGCCTCATCAATCTCATCGTGTGACTCAATCAGTGAGTCGGTATCATCATCGTGAATAACGTACAACTCGTGACCGAGCCATATCTCTTCACGTTTTTTCTCTCCCTGTTTCATTTGTTTAGTAACGTCTAACCAAACGAACTTGTCTTTAGATATATGTATAGCCATTACAATTTAGTTTTTAAAGTTTCTATTTGTTCTTGTATATTACGCACAAGTTTTTTATGCGTATCATCATTAGCAATGTAGCCAAGCAGACATTGAAAGTCCGATAACCGATTTATGATTTTTATTTTATGATTCATCTGTATTAGATTTTAAAGTTTCTGTTTCTGTCTTTTGACTTCATCAGCACGGACACACATCCGTGAACAGAGCAGTGTCTTTGAAGACACTGCCTTGCGGTTTAGGAGAATCGTAGCACCTCTTCTTGCCCAAACCAAGTATCACATCCATTGCAGTGATAGTTATTGAAACCGTCAAACTCCAAGTCGTGACAACAGTCAACACAAATAGGATTGTCGTTTGGATTGTAGTCGTCAGCAGACATATCATCAAACAAATCAACCTGTGTGCAAGGTGGTGTGTCGTCAACAAATTCAACTGTATCAACCCAACTTCTTATTGGTGTAACAACCCTTTGGTAGTCTTTGATATGATTACTACCATTCCATTCCTGTTCCTCTTGTGGATTGAAATATATCCAAGCAGTGATGGTTCTCTTCTTCATCTTGATGGGTATCTGCTTTCTGCAGTACCATTGTGGGTGTCCTTCTAATTGGTCTAACCTACGTAGAGTATCGTCTGATACTTTGAACACGTCTACAACTACATTGTGACCTTTGCCTTTCTTCTCAATCAGAAATGGGATACCACGTGATACCATTGGGTATTTGTCTTTGGTCTCGCCTTTGCCAAGATGCCTTGAATTGGTAAGGTAGCTATAGTAGTTACCAAACCCTTTCTTTAGTGTGCCATACACCGCCACAACATTGCTCTGCAATACGTTGGTTTTCGAATACCATACTCCGTCTTTCAATGTATACAAATGCTTGTTGAAGATTTGAAACGAACGAGTACGGGTGTTGACTGCCACGAAACGAGCATCGAACTTTGCCAACGATTGTTTCCAAGTGTGACGAGGAGAACGACCCAACTTGATAGCCAAGTCTTCTGTGTCTGTCATATTTTTGTTGCCGTAGCCACTAACGGTTCCGTTCATCATAAGCAACTCGTCTTTGTTGTTACCGCAGACAAATGGGTGTGTGTTTTCCTTACAGATTTTACCAACCGTTGCATACCTGAAGTGTGCAATGTACGGTCTGTCATTGTCCAACACACCGAACTCTTTTGATTGATGATAGCTTACCTCGAACGTGTCGAGCCATACGATTCCTAATCCATGAGGATTGATACGTGATGAATTTTTAAGTATCTCACGTGATACTGATTTACCTTTTTGTTTGATAATAATAATACACATAGTGTTTTGATTTTGTGAGCAGTGTCTTTGAAGACACAGAACTCTGATTTATATTTGATTTAAACAAAGATACGACTAAATTTAGACATATCCAAATTACCTACTGACAACTGCAGTAAATTTATTTCTGACTATCCATTTGTACGTGCCTACATTTTCGTTGTAGATTTTGTCAATGGCTTCCCATTTCGTGTGAGCAGGTACAACTTTGATTAGCTTACCTGCATACCTTACTTTAAAATATCTCATCGCTTCCATTACAATTCAAATAATTCATCAAGCAAGTAACCTTTGGTTCTGTTGATGTAGTTTATAAAATTGTCGCAATGATTCTTGTCGTTGAACTGTTTGGTCACGACCCACTCGCCACGATTATTTCCGTACGAGATTTGTCCTGTCTTAAAGACTAATTGAACTTTGTACATAACTTTTAATTTAATGTTTGACATAGAGACAGTGTCTTTGAAGACACTGCCTTTCGGGTATTCAACCCTCATCAGTATGCCTATACTCGGTCAGCTTTCCAACCTTGATAGATTAGCGAAAAAATTACTCCGCTAATGAACAACAGGAACATTGCAACGAACCCTACATACAACCACTGATACCACACAAAACTATTTTGTGATATGATGTGAATGAATAAACGTAGCACCATAGATAGAACTCCTATTGCAACGATTGTTGTTACTGATTTTTCGATTGTGTTAACTAAATTTCTCATAATGTTTGATATTAAAATTATTTGTTTCCTGTTTCGACCTTTTGGTCTCATCAGCACAAGCACTCACTTGTGGACAGGGGGAGCATTCGCTCCCTCTCATTATCTCAACCCTTTGGATTGGATTTCCTCTCGGAACTTGATGATAGCATTGTCGCTCTCGTCAACTCCACGTTTGATACGTGTACCCCACGCTCTTTGATTTCCGCTCATTGAACGCCTGTTTGGTCTTCCGCTCCACCACTTTTCGAACCAACCGATTGTGTTTTGACACATACTACCTGTCTTGACGAACTTGTTGAAGTCTTTTGCCAACTCAATGACTGCATCGGTCTTGGTCTCGTTCTTGTCGTACATTCCCATTAGGATTGGTCTGACTGCATTCCAAAACCCTCGTATGCTCTTACCATTGACTCCATAGTCAAGTATCAAGTACATTAGCTCGTATCGTCTCATCATCTGCTTAACTGACTGCACTCTGCTCGGTATACGGAACTCGATGCACTCGTCAACGATTTTGCAAACAGAGTATTTTACAACTTGGTTTTGGCTTCTGTCCAAACGAAACTCACTCATCATTCTTGGATTCCAATGACAATAGTGATTCGACAAACGATGTCTGAACACTGACAACAGGATTGATGCATATGGAGCAACTTTATCAGCCAACTCTTGACCTGTCAACCCTTGACAAGCAACTGTGATGTGACCACCACAACTGCTATCACTCGGACTGAACTCATCATTGATGATGTGCTTGGCTTCAACAAACATATTGAACACCTTTGTTCGCCACATTGACTTACCTACCAAAGGTAGAACGTGTGTGACTGCTTCATATCCGCAACTGCTATCGGTCTCAAACCCACAAAATAATGGGTACTCCTTGATTGAACTCCTGTGCAACCTCGTTTTCTCGATTTCAAAACCGATAGTGAATTTGCTCTCGAACTCGTCTCCGTCTACAACAACATTGGTTCTGTCTGTAGATTGCAACCCTTTGATTTCAGATTGCTTTGCTTTGGTTCTGAAGATTGGACTTGGTTTGCTATGGTAGGATGATACACTACCACGTCTGTCTGTATCTCTAACTTC
>Ga0181390_1001150_pt1 | contig 11808 bp, 15 predicted proteins | sample 13SPOviralmetaG_FD_130085 | JGI IMG/M metagenome (GOLD analysis project Ga0181390, IMG submission 130085) | Marine viral communities from the oligotrophic San Pedro Time Series (SPOT) site, San Pedro Channel, CA, USA - 13 SPOT_SRF_2010-07-21 | ecosystem: Environmental > Aquatic > Marine > Strait...
AAATGTACCCCAAACAATAAATGGAGTTGTATTTAAACTTTTTGCTGTTTGTTTAAAATTGTTTAATACATCAATACTTTTGTTAGTGTATTCTGGTTGCTTAGCATCCATTATATCCTGAGCTTTGTCTAAGATATATTGTCTAGTTTCTTGAAATTCTTTTTGTGTCATAATATATTTAATTTGATTTTTTTTGCTATTGCTTCAACAACATCAACAGTTACAGCGTTGCCACACATTTTATATCTTTGAGAATCTGATATTTCACCTTTTTCTAAACCTATTTTTGTCCAATTATCTGGAAAACCTTGTAACCTTTCACATTCAATAGGAGTTAATCTTCTTATTTTATCATTGTAAACACCCATATAACAAGATGTATCTAATGTTTGTGATTGTTTTTTACCAACTCTACCTTTTTTTGTATTTGAATTTGGATATGCTAAATTTATAGAATCACCTTTTTTAGCTTCCTCATAACCTTTTTTAACACCAGATTTTACTTTTATCACTGGTTGGCCGCTCCCATCCTCTCTAGCTCGTGCTGATATAGTTGGAGATACTAAATCTGTTCTTGCTTCAAAACCTCTTTTGTCTTTATATGTTCGCCAAGTACCATCCTCTATTTTTTCTTGTGAAATTTTGTCACATTCATTAATGTAACTTCCTTGACTTGTTGATGCGGCATATCTTGTTGTGATTGTAAGGGAATCTGGGTTGGCTCTTGTTTCATTAATCTGTCTATTGTTTTCTGAGACAGGAAATACTTGTCCTCTACATTGTTTTGTAGAATATCCAACAAGGTAGATTCTCTCTCTATTTTGGGGTAAAAACCAACTTGTATTAAGCAGTTGCCATTCAATTCTATAACCCCCAATGTTGGCAAAGGTTTGGATAATTGCCCAAAAGTCGTTGCCATTGTTTGAGGAGAATGTTCCTTTAACATTTTCCCAGATAAAAACACTCGGTCGGCATTCACCGATGAGTCGTATTGCTTCACTAATAAGGGAGCTTCTAGCTCCTTGCATACCCCTACGTTTTCCAGCCAAACTAAAATCTTGGCAAGGTGATCCGAAAGTGATAAGGTCAATTTTGGGGAGTTGTTTCCCTCGAACATCTGTAACTGATCCGACATATTTACTATTTTTAAAGTTGTTTTTATATACATCTATTGCATATTTGTCAATTTCTGAGAAATAAGATTTAATTTCAAATCCAGCTTTTTCAAAGCCAAGATGAAACCCACCTATTCCACTAAATAAATCCAAGTGATTTAATTTCATAATTTATTTTTTATATCAAATAATAACTGCATAACACACATTAATTTATGTTCTAAAGTTGTATTATAATCATCAAAACTTTCTAAGGAAAGCTCATTAAATAAAAAAGAAGCATCCTCACATATTTGAGCTGCATAATGCAAATCTTCTTTATTTATTTTTAAAGGTTTTTTTAAGCTATAATTGTCTATCATAATTTTTATTTAAAATGGTACATTATCTTTTATTACTTGTATTTTCTTTTCGCCTTGATATATTTCTTTATAGATGCCACCATTATCAAAATCTGGAGCTATCTCAAAATCACCTAATTGTCCATTCTCTTTTCTTTTAACCTTTTCAACATGAAATCTAACAACATCACTTTTATATTTAGTTTTTTGTCCTATGCATCTATAAGCAATTAAACCATTGTATGCCTTATTAAAAAAATCAGCTGAGCCAGAAATATCATATAATGTTGGTTTTTTATATACACCACCCTCACTTTCAATTTTTCTTGGATGTGCTACTAAAAATAAATGAGTATTGGTTTGCTGACAAAATTGAGTTATTTGACTTAGTATTTTTCCAATATAACTATGATCTCTTTGAGCTGAATGATCAAGCATATTATAGGGATCAATAACACAAACATTTATACCCTTTTGAAATACCAGCTCCCTAAATGCATTTAAAATGCCTTTTAAAGTTAAATTTTCTAAGTCAATTTTAATCCAAAAGAAATGATCCTCAATAAAATCTTTAGTATTATTTAAATCATCACTATTGCAATTTTTTTCATTTAGTTTATTTGCTATTCTTTTTATATGTCCCTCATAGGGAAAACTCTCTGGTGAAAACATTGCACATCTAAAATCATGCTTAGTAGCTAAGTTGCAAAGTATTTGATCTAATATATCTGATTTACCACTATTAGGAATTCCACTAACAACTGTCCATTCACCAAATGCCATTTTAAAATAATCATCAGATCCTGGCAAACCAATAGAATAATTAGTAATACCATTTTCATTATAATTTAAAACATCTTGCCAGATATTATCAATATTTAAAACACCCTCTAATGGAAAGTTTTTAGCTTCCTTAATAATATTTCTAAGTGTTTCAGCTCCCTTTTCAATTAGAACCTCATTAGCATCTTTATATTCACCAAACTCAACATACTTACAACGATAGTTGCCAAATCTTCTAGCTAGCTCATTTCTTAATTGTAAACCAGCATCATCATTATCGGTGCAAAGTATTATTTCTTTTTTATCTTCAAAATATTCAAAACAATTATCTAGGTATTCTAATTTCTGTGAACCTTTACTAGCACCATTTGGAACTGAGCAAACAGAATACAAACCAGCTTCATGTAAACTTAGTGCATCCATTTCACCCTCAACAATGTAAACTCTATTTAATTCTTTTATATTATCAATGCCATAAAATATAAGCTCAGCACCAGAAACTAATTTAAAATTCTTTTCACCATCTCTATATTTTACATTTACAATCTCATTATTTCTATAATAATTAAAATTTATACATCTTCTTTTGGCTTTAACTTGTGGCATATATTCTAAAGATTCGCCTATTTTCCAATGTATTAAAGTGGGTTCTGTTATGCCTCTATTGCCAAACCATTTAATTACTCTCTCGGCAATGTTGGAATTTACTTTTGGTGGTAAAACAAATTCAACTTTTTTCTTAAACTTTATACCTACATTGCCACCCCAGCCACAATGATGGCAATTATACAACCCATCATCAATATTAACTGACAAACAATCATCAGTTTTGTTTTTTCTTTCATGTGAGCATTTTGGGCATTTAGTTTTAACAGATCCAGTTGATCTTTTTAGGTTAATACCTAGAGCTGTTAAGTCATTATAGTGATTCATAAATAAAAATATTTTTTAAATATAGAAATTTATTTTAAATATTTAATAAAAATAATAATTCTTTTTTTGTTAATAGATTGCTTTTTTCAATAACATAGGATTTTACCTTAGTCATTCTTTTATTACAATCTTGGAAAATAATATTGTTTAAACTAAAACCCTCAAAAGTATAATTAGGATAATTGCTAGTAAACAATGCAAATATTTTACAATCAGTATTAGCATATTCTGGAATCATGAATGGGTGATGTTTTTTTCTATTTACTTTTACATCAACAGAATGCCCTAGCCATTGGTGATCATAGTCATCTGTTTTATTTACTTTACTAGTGTTATGTATTTTAAAATCTGGGTATAAATTATTTTCCCTTGCAAATATAAACTCACCACCAAACCCAACTATATTTAATTCTAAATATGATTTTTCATTAACTGTTTTAGAACCATCCCAGCCAGTTTTTATTTTGTTGTTATGCCTTTGCTCAGCGGCTAGATAAACAATATCTTGTTCATATTTATCTAAACTATAAACTTTTCCTACAATCATTTAACAAACTTTTTAAGCTCCTCAATTTCATTTCTATTTAATATTTGTGATAAATTAAATTCATTAAGTTTATTATATTTAGTTATTGCACCTAATCTTTGTGAGCCATCTGGATCATTATACAATTTGTATTCTTGTATTCCTTTAATTTTATAAAAGCATTTTGGTTTATTATATTTTCTATGATTTTCAATAAATCTATGTATAAACATAATTCCATTTTTATCTTGATTCCTAAGTTTTAATAATGTTAAAAAATTGTTTTTCCAAAAATCATCATCTCTAGCACTTTTAACAGCTAAATAAATTTCATCAAGATCGTATTTATCTATTCTAACACATCTGTCTAAACAAACAAACCAATCTTCTTTTTGTTTAGTAGTTTTTGGCTGGTATCTTAAATCAAATAATTTAACAAAGTGAGGGAATGCATTTTGCATTTTCTCAGTTTGTGTAATATTACTTTTTATAGTATGTATATTATTAATATTACTTTGTGGTTCATTTTGGGGTTTCGGTTTTTGGGGTTTCGGTTTTTGGGGTTTCGGTTTTGCTTTTAGTATATAATTAAAACCTTTAAACTTACCTTTGTCAGTTACCCTTTCCCTAACAATATAACCAGCATCTATAAGCTCATTCAGCTTACGACCAATAGCACCTTTAGATTCTTTAAAATGCCCACAAATAAATTGTATTGTTATTTCTTGTTCAGCTTTGTGAGAAAATAAATAAGCAAACAAGCCAGTAGCACCAACTGTAATATTTTTGTGCCTAAATATTGAGCTAGGTATAATTGTAAAGTTATCAAACTTTTTAGGTTTTAAAATCTTATTGTATTTCATAAATAAGTAAAGTAAAGAAATTATTGTTTGTCAATCAAACCTTTAATTCCATCACAAAATGTTTTTAATTCTCTAAAAGTATCGAAAAACTGATTATAAGATATTTCATCTTCTTCATGCATGAACCATAAAAGCTCCATTAGCAAATCAAATTCTGCTTCACTTGCCACACCAATAAATTTATAATTGTATTTAAAATCATCAGTTGAGCTTTGTGTCCACCTTACTCGTTGTTCGACTTCCTCAAAGAATATTTTTTTTGATTTCGCCATTATTTATTATTAAAATAGTTATCTATTATTTCTAAGCACTCATCTAAATTATTACTCCAAACAGCCACCCAGTTAGCATTATTAAGCTCTTTAAGCCACTTTTTCTGTGTTTCGGTAGGTTTATTATACCCAGCTTTTAATTCAATGGCTAATCCGTTCTTTGTTTTATTTGGATCAAATATCATAATATCTGGAATACCTGGCTTAGTGCCTAAGTATTTCATTTTATATCTCTCAAATGGAGTTCTTTTACCCTCATTAGCAACATGAGTAAATAATGCTTTAGGATATTTTAAAGCTATATATCTCATAACTTGGTTTTGCAATACATCTTCTTTTCCAAGATACTTTTGATATGGGTTCCTTTTCATAAAGTTTTTTTATAAAATTAAAAAATATTTAGTCAACATCAGCCATAATGTAAATAATTCTTTTCATTTCATTATTATTATCTTTTAATCTTTTTACTTTACTCTCTAATCTTAAAATATAATTTTTCAAATTACCATTTTCTAATAAATAATAATTATGGTTAAGTACTAATTGATCTATTGTCTTTTTTGTTTTTGGAATAAAATAATCTTCTTTGACTTCACTAACAATTTTTTGAAATATTACGTTTCTACTTTTATCATGTTTAATTATATATGGCAATTCTTTTAAGCTATGCATTACAGTAGCATGATTTTTTTTTACTGTTTTACTAATTTTACCAAAACTCATTTTACCAAAATTTCTGCATAAATAGTAATAACAACCCCTTGCAAAAACATAGTCAAATTGTCTAGTTATTTTATCTAGTTTTAATTCAGTATGCTTTTCAACAATACTTTTATATAAATCAGATTTGTTTTTATAATATATAGGAACCATCTTCATGTGTTTTGTGCCATTCATAACTTGTTTGTATGCCAGTTTGTAAATATTTTTCCCATTGTCTTAATGCATTTTTATAACCCATTCGACCAAATTCAATGTCCTTTTCATCTAATGTATAAACTTCAACAGTATATGGATATTTAGTTTGACAAGCTATAAATTTAAAATTATCAATATTACAAACATCCATATAAAATGCCGCTTGTAAATGATAACCCCAGTTATATACATCTCTTTTAAAAGCACCAGGTGAATTGTCTTGGCAAGTTTTAACATCACTAATAAAATTAGAAACAGTATTTATACAATCTGGTCGCACCCTTACATCAATGCCATTCATTTTAGTATAATGTGAAAGCTCCATTTCACCTTTACAATAATGCTGAGCTAATTTATTTTTTTTAAATTCTTGAGTTATAGATTTAATTATTTCATGTGTGTCAGATTCTAAAACAATTTTATTGTCAGCTAATTCAATTTGTTTTTTATACTCCTCTTTGCCAGCTTTTGTTCTTTTATCAATTTTATGTATTACATGGTAAATGTCATGAAATTCATGTGGCTCTAATATAGCTTGATGAACAGCCGTACCAAGTGCCATTGCTGGTGATTCTTTAAATTTTCTATTTAAAAAATGAAATACTGATTTTTTGTAAATCTCTTTTAAACCACTAGCACTAATTGAATTGTGCGAATGATATACCTCATTAGTGTCTTTAATTATTTTCATTGCCTACTATTTGATTTTTTAATATTGATTTTATAAGTTTTATATTAAATTTTTTTTGCTCATTTCTATTATTAAAATGCATTTTATATCTACACCATTTATGTGTTGATTCAATAGAACTGCTAAAAAATAAATCTTTAATTAATTTACCCCAAATTCTCATTGGTCGATAAATTTTAATTTCTTTAGTTACTTTCATAATATAATTTTTAAAATGAATTTTAAATTTAAAAAAATATTTTTAATTATTCAAATAAATTATAAAAAAAAGGCACAAAATTAATTATGCCCTTTTATTTCCCTTTGTTTGCCAGTATTAAAAAGAGAATTACTTTATGTCCTTTTCAATAATTTTACCCTCTAAGTCAACTATTGTGTACCCATGTGATTTTAATGTATTGATACACTTTTTAATTTCTTTGACTCTTTGTTGGATTTTATAATATTCAAAAGTTTCACCATTAATGGGATCAACATTATTATTTTTTGGCATAATTAAAATGGTAAATCATTTTCACCACTTTGTGATGGTGCTGATGATTGTGCTTGATTTTCGTTAGATATTTTCCAACCTTGAATTGAATTAAAATATTTAACCTCACCTTGTGGGTTGGTCCATTCTCGACCTCTCAAGTTTACACCAATGCTTACATTTGATCCGACTTTATATGCATCTAAAACAGCACATTTATCTTGTACAAATTCCACTAAAATATCTTGTGGATAATCTTCAACAGTTGTTATAACAACTTCTCTTTTTTTAAAACCCTTTTCACCATATTCTTTGGTTGGGTTAATTAATTTAATTACTCCTTTTACTTCCATGTTATTTAATTTTAAATTTATTGTTAATTTCAGTTCTATACTCTTTTTTCATTCTGTATTGCTTAATGATTCTCTCAGCTTCTTGTTTAGTGCTTTTCAATACAGCATTTTTTTGATTTTCATTTAACCAAGCTCGTTTATCTTCTTGTTTTTCTGGTTGATTATTTACAGCATTTATAACCTCATCAGCTGATGCAATAGATGTATCAATGCCAATGCCCAAAAAACCTAATGCTCGACCAACAGCACTTGTTTCACAATTTTCTATGTGTGATGTTTTATTTATATATGATGAACTTCTCAGTTCTCTAGCGGTTCCATTAGATACAGTTTTGCCAGATGCATTAGTTATAATACATTTAAACTCAACTCTATTATCTTGTAAAATTTCGCCAGTTTTTTTATCAGTATATTCAAACCACTCATCTAGTGTTTTGTTTGTTTCTAATCCATAATCATTATATTTTGAATTGGTTGTAAACTCTTTAATTCTGTCGTTTACAAGAACATAATCTTTGCCATGTATTTTAATTGATTTCATAAATAATAGTTTTTTTTAAATTAATCTGTTAATGTCAAATCCAGAGTTTTTTAATTTGGTAATATCATCAACAGTTAATCGACCTGGATTCTCAATTTTGCTTTTAAGTGTTGGCATGGTACAACCTAAGATTGTACAAATTTGGTATCGCTTAAATTTTAACCTCTTAAGCTCATTCCTAAAGTGAATTTCAAATATCATATTTTGTTATTTAGCATACAAAAATAAAAAAATATTTTTAAATAAAAGAATTATTTTGATTTATTTTACAAAAACGAAACCCCAAAAGTGTTAGGCACTAGAGGGGTTTCTCAGCAAACAAGGAAAAGAAAAAAGTTTAAAAATTTACTTTGAATGTACTGTCTTGGTCATCATCTTGATTAGGTATATGCATTACAATCTCGTAAGAATTTCTTTTTATGTTATAAGTCATTTGATCAATAATACAGCTTACTGGCTCTCTTAAAACAGAAGATCCAAAGTTAACCCATATTTTATTGTTTAATCCAAAAGGATCATTTTCTATATTATATAATTTACCCTCATATCTAATTAACTGAGTTCTATAATCATTAATTACTTGTTGCGTTATAATTTTTTCAAGTGTTTTAGCAAAATTAGCATTATCATCTCTAGGTCGTATTACTTGTGCTGTGCTAGTTAAAACATTAGCATAATTATTTTGTGATAGTTGTAAATCATCTAATTCTAAAACACCAGTTAAATTAGTGCCAGTTGTTCGTACTCTTTTATATTCAAAATCATCAATTTTACTATAAAATGGAGTTCTTTTATCACCCTCTTTACGATCAAACTCTAGTGTAATATTATCATAATATAATGCATTTAAACCACCACTAGTTTGCACATAAGGTTCATAAAGATCAATAAACAGTAACCCAGTTATTGGAAAAGATCCAAGATCATATTTAAACTCTTGCCATTTATCAGCATCTTCCTCTATTGTTTGTAGGTTTACAACAGCTGTTGTTTGCCATGCCTCTGTTGCATCATTCCAATAATATGTTGGATTTTGTGGTGGTGGCGAACTTGGATCTGGTCCAACTCTTAATTGCCATCTAAAACTTACAGCACCATAATTAGAATTTACATCAAAATATGTGTTTACTTTTAACGTATGACCTTGATGTGCTGAATTATAAACATTGACACCATTTGTATTTGACAATGTTTTTCTTGTACCAGTTTGATTAGTTTGTGTTTGTGAATTTTTAAAACTTTGATTGCCTTGTTTACTAAATTCACTTGATATGACACCAGGTGATGTTGTGCCAGTAGATGTATATGTTGACCAAAATGATAAACCATTTTCAAAACCACTATTTTGAAAGTTGTTTGTTTCTAAATATTGTGATGTTTCATGACTTATTTTAAACTCTTTTAAAGGTCGCAAATACTCTTTAGTTAAACTATTCTCAATAGGTTTTAAATCACTTGGTATTTGCCTTAAAATATCTGTTGTTGGTGCTGATTGATATGTGCCATTGTGATTATAAATAATATACTTTATAGATTCTGTTCCATTGTTAACTAAACTAGCAGATTCTGATGCTCTAATGTTAGTTGGTATTGTGCCACCTTGAGCTGTTGATCTACTCGCATCTTTTATGCTTTGTGCTGAATAACTAGAATTATTTATTATATACCATCTGCCAAATGATTGGAAAATTCTTGCATTAGTTATTTTTAGTATTTGTTCTAAAGTATGCTTAGCATTATTAATTGCTAGAAAATCTCTTTGTAATGTAAATGGATTAATGGTCATAGCATCATAAATACTATAAATTGTAGATCCAGCATTTCTAATAAATATATCTTGACTTACATAAATGTCAAGCTCCAAATCTAAATTTTCTAGTGTTGATGTGATCCATTGTCTAGCTGAAATTGCATTATAAGAATCTTGGTATAATGTCATATCAAATGAATCTAAAGTACCTAAGCCATCAATGGCAATTAAAGTAATTGGAAAAGGTTTTGTAGTTACAGCTTCTTTAAATTGATCATTAACTAGCCATCCAATCCAAAATAATTGGTAATTATTAGATGCATCTTTATATGATATTTTAACTTGATATTCCCTTTCATCATACTCATAAAAATTATCATAACTAACATCATCAGTTACAAAAAAATTAAGTGTGCATTGTGATCCTTTAATAGGTGAATAAAAATTATCATCACCTTGCCAAGTTATAATACATGGCTCAGCACCACCAACAATATCTAATACTGTTGATGATGTATAATTCTTTTTTAGAATCTCAATTTTTTTGCCATTTTCTAAATCATCAGAAAATTCTAATCTATATTTTACACCATAAGCCATTATATAATTCTATTTCTGTTTTTGTTTGCTCTTTGTAATGCAACAACTAAATCTTGCCCTTTAAGTGCAAATTGCCCACTTACTTGTACTTGTGATGATTCTCGATCACCTATCATGTTTTTCAATTTATCTAATGGTGCGACCACCTCTGGATTTGATCTTGCTCCAGAATATTCTCCGAAGATTCCCATTGTTGGAGTTGAAACTATCCCACCTTTTGCAAATTGTTTAGGTTTTTTTACTTTACTAAAAGCACCTTTTACAGCAACAGCGGCTCCAGCCAATAAAGCTGGTAAAACAAAAGCCGCTATTGGACCCATTGACTTAGCTGTATTACCAGCCGCTTCGGCTCCAAATCCCATAGTTGTCGCTAATGATGCACCTAATGCTGTCATTGCTGTCTGTATTAAAGTTCCAGCAAAAGTACCTAATGCACTTTCACCAGCTCCAAGTGATTGAGCAATTGAGCTACCCATTTGTGAAAATGTGCCTTTTATAGCATCACCCATTTGCAAACCAATCTCTTTAAACTTTTCCATTTTTTCTTGTTGCAAAAGTACATTAGCTGTTAATGTAGCACCCATTGCATTTAATGCGGCATCAAAAGCTGGTTTGCCAGCATTCATTGATTCTGTCAATAAAGTTACAGGATCTTTAACGCCACTCATATCAATACCAATACCGCCTAATTTCATTGGTTCGTTATTAGAACTCGTTTTTTCAGCACCTGGTGCATTGATTCCAACCCCTTGTAATACATTTTGTAATTTGCCTTTTATAAAAGTACCAGCATCTGTTAAAGCTGTATTTAAACTTTCAACAGTTGCATGAGTTAATTGACTATCTAAAGCATCTTGATAATCTTTAGCAAAAGTATCTCCTATTTTTTCAGCACCCTCTGATGTGATTCTGTCGGCTTCTGCCATTCCTTCCTCTATAATAGAACCAAAACTGCCATCAATACCTTTCTCAGAAAATTCTTTGACTAGTTTCCAAAAAGTAGAAAAACCATTAGTCAATTTATCAATTTGCATTTGTGCGGCTATAAATACAGTTTTAAAAATAGATTTTAAACCACCAATAACAACTCTTAACAATGTAGTTGAATTATATAAGTCAACAAACCTATTATATAAGCCAACTAAAACTGGTGCAACCTCTGACCAATTTGTTGCTATTATATAAGCAATACCAGCAACAGCCGCCGCAACTGCACCTAATGGTGTAAGTAAAGTTCCAACAACAGTAACTAAAGTGCCAAACAAACTTAATAATGTTGGCAATGCAATAACTAAAGCTCCAACACCTAAAATTATATTTTGTGTTGATGCATCTAAATTTGTAAATGAATTAAAAAGTTTTGAAATGACACCAGTAATTTTTTGAATTGCTGGTAATAATGCTGTTAACAATACAGCACCCATTTCTGAAAATGATTCTCTAGCACCATTTAATGCTTTTTTTAATCTAAATGATGCACTTTTTGCTGTTTCATCAAATGCTTTTTTTGTTGCACCTTGTGATGCATTTAATTCATCAAAAATTTCTTTTGTTGTTTCAGCTGATTTACCAGTTAAATCTAAAACACCTCTTAATGCCCTAATATTTGGAAACACTTTAGCCGCCGCATCACCATTAGAATCAAATTCT
>Ga0181390_1001153_pt1 | contig 11781 bp, 17 predicted proteins | sample 13SPOviralmetaG_FD_130085 | JGI IMG/M metagenome (GOLD analysis project Ga0181390, IMG submission 130085) | Marine viral communities from the oligotrophic San Pedro Time Series (SPOT) site, San Pedro Channel, CA, USA - 13 SPOT_SRF_2010-07-21 | ecosystem: Environmental > Aquatic > Marine > Strait...
CCTGCTTCGTAGTACTCTTCTAAAGTATTAATTTTACTCATGTCTAGTATGCTAGTGGCAGACATTCCTCTGTCAACACGGGCTTTTTCTGTTGGCATGCCATATATATCTAATTCATCCCCTGCCTTTAATGATGTGTAATCACCTTCTTTATATTCAAACGTTTTATAAGGGTTTCCTACAGTAGGATCATAACCTTCCTTACCAAGAACAGAACCCAAAATATAACGTGTATCATTTTTTACAGGGTCTGTTTCTTCTAAAGATGCTATATGATTAAATATACCTTCTGCACGTTCTAACTTTTGTTTTTTAATCAAGCTTTCTACAGCACTATCCACACCAAGGACTTTACCTAGTATGCCGTAAGGACCACCTAAAAGAGTAGTTACAAGCTTTTCGCCCTCATCTAAATCTAAAGGACTATTACCTTTCTTTACATTTGAGTCAAGCTGACTATAGTAACTAGCGTACTCATCATCAGACCAACTCTCTACGTCTTTATTTCTCCAATCAGTACCACTAGCTTTTATTTCACTAAGTATTTCATCAGCATAATTATCGTCATTACTATCTCTAGATGCTTGTGTAGCTACTGCTTGTTGCTCTGCAGGGGTTGCAGCCATCTCAACAAAACCAGCAGGTATTCTTTTCATGGGTCTACCATTAAAGAAGAACACAATCATCTTCTGATTTGTTTCAGGGTTAATGTATGTCTTAGACTGGAAACCGCCAAACAAAGCACCTGTACCGCCGTAGCCACCATAGCCACCGCCTACAGGTTGAGGTACTACAACATCCCCTTCAGCGTAGCCCTTTACAGCACCGCCATAAGCAAAGCCTTCTGGTTCTACTTCTTGATCTTCAGTTTCGTCAACATCCAGTTCATCATCTCTGAAAGGTAGCTCATCACCTTCTTTAATCCGTTCAAAACCTTGTGCGGCAGCTTCTTGTAACTCATTAAAAAATTCCTCTCCGAAGTATCTAACCGTTTGTGCATTTACTACAAACTCATTCTCACTGACACGAATGTCAATATCATCACGTACCTCACTAGGTTTAGCACCTATAGGAGCAGTGTTTCCACTAACAGGATCTTTCTGCTCATTCATTATAAGGTCCATCTCCATCTGAGCTTTGTTGTCATCAAGCATTTACTTCTTCCCTTAAATATATGAGCCTACGTAATGCAGCTATTTCACCCTGAGCACGATACATACCTTCCATAGTACTCTCCTGCTCTAACCTGCGCTGGGCTATGTCTATCTTCTTGTTGATAGTCTCAACAAAGTCATCCCACAAAGGTTTGTCGTTTACTAACTTCTTAATAGACATTAGCCAGTAAATCCTTGCTCACCAGGGGTGGGTACTGTACCTGTGCCTATGTTACCCCCACCAGCGCCTGTTGTGTCACTCACGCCTACTCCTGCTTGCTCTGGGGCTGCACCTGGATTGGGTGGTGCGGGTGGACCTTGTGGTCCTGCCTCTTCAGGTTGGGGTGGTGGTGTTGTGAACTTCTTGAGGATCTCAGCTTGTATGGCTGCGTCACCCAAAGAGTTAGTAACTTTATCTGGATCAAGATCCATAGACTTAGCAATCTCACGAATGATGTAGTCACTCTTAACGAATGGCATAAGTGCTGGATTAGAAGCTACACCCATGAACTGCATCAAGCGCTGCGAGCGTACCTCGTTAGCCATCAAGCTTTCTGTACCTGACGCCTTAACTTCTAAGTCACCCTTGATTTCTTTATCAAAGTCAAACTGCATGTTAAAACCAAAGAAGGCACGTCCTAATGGTGCAATCAAATAATCATCGACATTCTTGACAACATTTCGTATACTACCATTAGCTGCAGACATAAGCATAGAAATGCCAGAAGCAGTTCGTCCCACTCCTGATACACCTGTCTGACCGTGTGCAAAACTTGGGAAGCCTGTACTCTCATCAGCTAATACCCTTGCCTTATCAAAGAGTTGCATGTTCTCACCAGCAACGTTAGGGAACTTTGTGCCAAAGATTCCTTGTCCTGGCGCACCCCCCTGTCTGCGAAACACCTTGCCAGGGTACACAGATAAGTCCTGTCCTGGTACTAAATTTGTTTCATCTACTTCAATGATTAAGTTACCACTGAGTGCAGCATTATCTATCGCCATACGCATGAAACCATTCATCAATGTCTGCGTATCGTCCATGTTCTCAGCGATACCTACGCCAAAGAATGAGTATGGGTTCAACTCATAAGGTACAGCATAGTAAGGAATACGTGCAGGTTTGAATGGGTTAAGCACTAAGCGCAGTACTTCTCCGTTACAAATCCATACGTTTACACTTAGCTGCTCTGAGTCTTTTAACTCACGAGGAATGCGTACACCGTTCTCTTCTAGGATGTCTGTATCTACATAACCCCAGAACTCTAGGACTTCATAACGTTCAGGTGCAGTGTTTGACACACTGTCATCTTCCATGTCCTGTTCCCAATACTTCTTATCGTAGGACTCACCTGCAGCAATAGCATTGTCAATTGATTCGTTACGGAAGAAAGGGCGAGACTTCAAGCTACGCATCTGTGAGCGTGTCATACGGTGACGCTCTACTACGTACTCTGCCTCATCCATGTTATACGCATCGGGGTCAGGATAGAAGTTCCATATAGATACGTGACTTGTAGACGGTACAGTTTTGATAACAGGGTCATACTCACCTGTCTCTCCATCCCAATTAGGGTACTCTTTATCTATAGCAAACGGGCCTTTCATAATACCCGTACCAAATAGTGCCATCTCAAAAGCAGTATGGCGAAGCTGTTTATTAGCTCCGCTCTCTTCTAACTGGTCATGTATTTTCTTTTCCATCTTCTTAGCTGCTACCATAGCAGGATGGAATGTTACTGTATCTTGAGTTGTGCCGGGACCTTCTACGATCTTCTCACCTACAGCCTCAAGTTTATTCTTTAGTGGACCCATGCGTTTCATGCGGTCATACATAGTCTCGCCAGGCTTGAGCTTTTCATCAGGGTCAAACAAGAAGCTAACCTTAGGCTCTTCCTCAAAGGCAGAACGCAAAGGATCAATGGCTTGCTCAGCCTGTGGGTTTATACTTATATGCATAGCTTCAGCTACGCCCTCAGGTAACGTTGTAGGGTTTACTGTGAGGGGGAACCGTGAGCTACCAAAGAGTACATCTACAATCTGACCATACGCTGCTAGTGTTTTAGTCTTAGTAACTTTAACAAACACACGAGACTTTTCAGTTTCTGTGAATTGTACATCACTACCGTACAAACCTCTATAGTTACGATATGCACGTAACCACCGACTTTCATCTACGTATCGTGCATCCTCTGCACGTTTGAAGCGAGACTCTACATAAGACACTACGCTAGAGGCATCTAACTCCTCACCGTCCTGTATAACGGCTACGTCATCTGTTTCAAATAAATCGTCTTGTTCCATATGTTTTAGTATCCAAAGGTTGAATCTGAAGCTTGAAAGCCAGATCTATGTGAAGCAGGATTATAGTCCCACAGAGAACTTCTTGGTCTTGTCATTATACCATACCGTATTGCATCGTACAAGTGGTCTTCTGCATTTGTGTCTACATCTTCAGGGTTTCTCTTGTCTAAAGGTATAGACGGTAGCTGAGCTATAGAATGAGTACAGGTTGAAAAGAACACCAGCCTTGGCTCCTGAGTATACTCATCAACCTGTAAACGGCGGTGTAGCTCGTTTTTACCTGCAACCCTTGAGCCTCGTGAACGGTCTGAAGGCCTCCACCTACATCCCTTTTGGTTCATCTGCTCAGCCAAGGAAGGGCCAGTGTCGCCTCGTTTGTGCCACAGGGAGCTATCCAACACGCCGTACCTTATACTTCCATCACCACTCTCGGCTTCAAGTATCATATCCGCTAAATCAGTAGCTGTAACTTTAGAACAATATAGCTCTCTGTAAACAACAAGCTGTTCATTGGGTGATACAGCAAACCAGACAACGCCTGTGAAACTTCCGTAGCCGTAGTCGCAAGCTCTAAACTTAGTCCAACTTGCGGGAATTTTAAAAGGCTCCACGACATGTACGGCTCTGTTCCACTCAGGAAAGGCTGCGCCTTCGTTAACATCCCAATTACCCTCTAGTAGTTGCTTACGTTGATGCTCAGGTAATGACAAAAGCATTGCTTCATAGTCACCACTCTCAGCTAGATACGGGTTGTCAAAGAGGCTGGCAGGTATAAACCTTCTTTTAAACAGGGGTTCACCAGCTTTACTATGCCCTGACGGGAAGCGTAATACCTCACCAGTCTCTATGTTCGTTGCCCAGAAAGGCGTATTAGGCGCTGCTGGATCAATGAACATCTTCTTTACCCAAGCATGTCCGATCCCACCTGGGTTAGTCGTAGCTCGCATGTACAAACCTAAGTCCTTGTTTGCACTACGTAAACGTGAACGCATGTAGTCCCAAGCAAAGGGTGACTGCCACTGCGTTAACTCGTCAAACGCTACATAGTTAAACGCCTGTCCTTGATAGCGCATAACGTCTGTATCTCTATCCAAGTACGACATCCAAAGTGTGCCGCCTCTTGGTGTAGTCCATTGGCTCTTACGCTCAGACCACTTAATTCCTGGTATAGCCTTAGGGTACAACTCCTGAGATTTCTGTATGAGTTCCCTAAGTTCCTCTGTCGTGTGACGTACAAGTAGACCACTGAAGTCTGGACTGTTCATGTTACGCAGAGGGTCAGCTAATGTAGCGTAACTCTTACCGCCACCCGCTGCACCACCATATAAAACTTCACGTTCACTAGAAGCTAGATACTGCGTCTGAGGTCCAGGGTTTGGCCTAAAGACAATGTTCTGTGCTTCCTCTACCTCATACTCAGGTGGCTTGACCTGCGCTGGGCTGGGTGTCGCTACTGTCGGTTCCTTCTTCGTCTTCGTAGATGAAGTAGCCTGTGTAGTTTTTTTCGAGCGCTTCGACTTGTTGTAACGCTTTTTGGAGCCGCTTGGCGTAGTAGCGCTTAATTGCAGCAAGACGCTTTCTTTTTCTTTCGACATCTATTCTCTTCTTCAGGCCATCGTGAGTTATGCTTTTACCTGACTGAGTAGTCAGCCACGCTGATACTTGTCTTAAAGAGTACTGCTTCAAGTGCTTCTTAGCTAACTCTAACAGTTCTAACTCTCTAGGTATAGGGTTCAGCCATTCCTCATCTTCAGGGTCCACCTCATAGCCGAAGGGTACATAGTTGCTAGTACGTGGTATGCGTTGCCAAAGCTTTACCTTAAAAGGTACTTTGGGTAACATCCAGTACTCACTTTGGAGTGGGCGCTCTTTACGTAGCCTCAGAAGCATCTGCATTCTTGGGCGGTAATATAAACAAACCACCGCTTGACTCTACTGCCACCTTCTCAGTTTTAACAATACCTGCACGATCTAAGATCTGACCTGCAGCTACCATGCGTTCCTTAACGCCTAGCTGGGTAGGATCGTCCAAAGCACTGGCGTATGCAACTGCAGCCTTAGGGCCAACTCTTGACATATATGATTTAGTTGCGTCAAATATTTCATCCTTCAATGACTCCACAATAGATGTAGTAGATGACTCAGGGTTATAACCTGCAAGCTTCTTGGCGAGTACAACATCCCCTGCTGCCTCTTCAAAGAGAACCTCTAAGAACTTACTTTGTTTTTCCGTAAGGTTTCGTTTCATTTTATCTTCCTGTGGGCTTTGGTTTTGGCTGCGATCTTCTTAGGCTGAGCCACATGCTGCTTACCTGCCTTAGTGCCTTTTCGTTTAGCTCTGGTTGTAGCGGCATACTCACTATCGCTAAGAGACTTAATAGCCTTATCAGGTAGATACCGCTCACCAGTTTTAGCACTAGGCTTGCCACTCTTAGTGCGCCACTTCTGTTTCGTCCATGACTTTAGACTTTTCTGTGATTTAGCGAGGGCCATTACTTATAACCCCCGCCCTTAGCTTTGTACTGCTTAGCAACCATTTGGGCTTTCCTGGCGCTCCATTGTCCGGGCTTTCCACCTTTCCCGCCAGCTTTGACGGAAGCAACCAAGCGCTTACGCATAGTAGGCTTAGTATAATTACCCGCTGCATTAACCGTAGACTTTTTGCCTGACTTCGCCACGACTGATCCCCATATCGTGCAGTTCTTTGTCACTCAAATTCATGAGTATCCAATAGTCTGCTCTGCGTTGTTGGTTCTCTTGGAACCGTTTTAATATACGTTTAAACATTGCACTATCTCCTTTTGCTTATGTGCGTGGAGATAGTTATATCATATTTTATGTTAGCGTACTACAGACAAGTTTGCAATCCCGTTATGCAATTAGCGATTAGGATCAAAGAACTCCTCTGCAGCTACAATAACGGTAAGCGTATCTGCTGTACCCGCTGCTACAATTATCTTGTCTTCAGCGTGTAAGAACAAAGGTTTGTCTACAGTAAACACAGATTCAGCACCTTTACCTGCAACTGCATGTGCTGTAAACAAAGTAAACGTAGTATTCGCTGCCTTCTCGTAGTACTTAATAGTGTAGTTTCTATTACTAGAATCACTGTTCGTAATCATCAAGTGCTCTAGGTGTGATGAAAAGTGATCAGGTACAACATAACAATCCGTGTCAGATGTACCTGTCAGAGCAGTAGCGTGTGTTACAAACTTAGATCCATTATTAAGTACAGGCATCTAGTGTTACTTCTTGTTCTTACGGTTATCAGTTTGTGATTTGACCATACCACCTAAGTTGTACGTCATTACTTTACCGCCCTTAGCGTAACCTTTTTTCTTTTTCATCATGCCGCCATTCTTCATAGCTGGCTTAGGTTGCTGACCTTGCATCATATTCTGTTGACGCTGCATATCAGCCTGAGTAGGGTTGTACGAACTAGTCATGCCACCCATAGCGTAACCTTTTTTCTTAACTTTGCCACCGTCTTTCATGTAGCCCATCTTGTTACGTACAGTCTTGGGTAACTTCTTTACACCCTTCTCTGAAGCACTAGGTTTCTTTAATGCTCCACCTGCAGCGTAACCCTTCTTTTTCTTTCCCATCATCATGTTACTCTTCCTCACTATACAGATTGTTAAACACTCGTTGCGTATCCCATATGTAATCTACGTCTTGCTTAGAGTGATATGTGTGCTGGTTAGGCTTGAAGTCTGGTGCTCCCTCGCCTGTCTCAAACCACGCTGGGTGAGTTACTCTCACTCTATTATTGGGTAACGCAACGATGTTACCTGTATATGGACCCGCATCAAGTAATTCTAATACGTGACTCTGTTTATGCTGTGCTGGATCGTCAGCTACCTCGTTATCCGTGTAGTCTACTGTGAAGTAGTACTTAGCTGGGTAGAACTCTCCGTCTACCTTAGCTATCCACGGCGCTGGGCTTGCACGTTCTAACTTATATACACTATGTGTGTGAGACATACAGTCCCACGGCTGAGCTAAGTACGGGGGTAACTCGTCAGGCCACTCAGCCAAAGGTGTATCCGCAACCAACGCAGTGAGCGGCATCCTAGCCCACATCGCTCCACCGTGGACGTTTTCTTCGTCTTCTGTGAAGTCTGACTCGCATCCTGTAAAAATGACTTGAAAGCTGAGCGTTCTGTTTGGCATGGTAGTAACACCAATGACCATGCAGTGAAGATACTCTCCATGATAATCCTCTAAGTTCTTCGTGTATTCACGGCGTACCCACGCTTTGAAATACGGTATGCTACTTGTTAAGTACGACATATGAGTTAAGCTATAATAAAGTTAACTATCTGACCGTCAGGCTTACGCAGCTTATTAGGGTCAGGATTATAGGCGTACATCTGATTGACTAACTTCAAGTCCTCTACTGGTGTATCAGGTGTGACTAAGTTAGGCTGCTCTGGCTTAAACTCCTCATTATTCCTACTAGACCTATCTTTGTCAGCCTTCTCAAAGACTATGTTCTCATGCGTCTGAAAAGGAAAGTTAGGTAAAGGAAAGTGAGATATTAAAGTCAATGGTTGCTCTTTTGTTGTTTCTTCTGAAGATAGCGTTTCTTCTTCAGTTTCTGTATTGGACGTTTACGTTTAGGTAGCTTCTTAGTGCTAGTCGATTTCAATCACAGGTTCCTTAGTACCAAAGGATCTCTCGTAAGTCAAATCATTGCTGTACTCTTCTGCCCACTTATTCTCTGTAAACGTAGCGAACTCTATCAAAGCCTCTAAGTCTATATCCATAGAGTTCATGTAAGTCTTCATATCTACAACGTCTTGCTGTAGTACCTCAATAGTGTGAGCCTGTTTGGATACCCACCACACAGCAGCTACAAGTTGTACTGCCATTGCTACTACAAGTGCTACAGGGAGTTTAAGATCAGCCATACCCACTACCAAGCCTTACATGACCAGTAACGTGCAGTGAACTTGTCCTTCGCTGTGTCACAATTATGTCTAGCTCTGAAGTTCTTACGTGCGCCAGGGTTATCTTTACGGATAGGCATGTCAGGATCACCAAAGCGTACAACCTTTACCTGATCACCCTTCTTAGCTAACACGGCTGACTTCTTAGCTTCACCCGATAGTCGCTTCGGTTTGTTGTAACCAGGATAAGTTTCACCACGGTACTTTAACTTCCCGCTAGGCAACCGCTCTACATCTTTAGTTGTAGCCATTATTCACCATACTCTCGTTTTCTCTCAGGGTCAAGCACTTCATGTGCCTGTAAGTGTCCCTCTAAGTACATCGCACGTTCAACGTGGTCTAACGTGTAGTGCTCACCAGTACGCTGATATATGGCTTCACGTACATAGAACACATCCGACTTAGGTATATGAACTTTATGTAAAGCACGAGGGTTGTTATCAGCTATAGCTTCGTAAAAGTCTTCTATTACGGTTTCACTTGCATATAGTTGTACTGGTTTTTTACGCATTGTCAAGAGTTATTTCATGTAAAAGACGTATTACAGAGATAAATGTACAAATGTAGGGAGTGTAAGAGGGGAGACACATGATGGAAGAGACAACACTAACTATATATGTACAAATATTCTCCGTAATACGCTATAGTAGTAACTTTATAGTTATACGTTATGTAGTTACTTAGAGGATATTAACATATAAGTAGTTACATGTCAAGGGTTAAATACATATTTGTCTAATATTTGTTAGTTTAACTCTATGTTTAACTATCTTAGGTTCATATTTCTTTTGTTTTAACTATAATGTTTAACTTAGGGCTGCTACTGCTACGCAGTTTTACACATTTTACCCCCTATGTCAATCCCTATTCGTACAAACTGCAATAAAAAGTGATTATATTGTAACAATTGTAACATAACGTGATTAAGATTAGCTTGTGTGTACGTCTTTGTGTACGACTCTTTTGAAAAACCCCGTGTGTTGCAGAGTATGTATATATAACGGGGTAACCCCCTGGTGGCCCTCGCCCCTCCCCTTGCAACTTTAGGTTGATCTGGACACTTTTTAGTTGCATTAAGCTAAGCAGCTCTCTTTTAGGTTGTATTTTATGCTATGCTGAGCTAGTAAACCATTGAAAACATTAGCAAAAGAGACTGATAAGCTATCAGTGACGGCGTGAAAAGCTGATCAAATGGTCAAAGTTTTACCAAATGGTCAAGAAAACAAGTAAGTGATGCACAACCTAAAGATGTAAAATGCCTTGTATATTTATAATGTATATACCCAAAAAATACCCTACCCCCCAAAAAAGTTTCACACATTACAATTTTTTGCTTGTGTCCATCATCACAATTTGCAAAGATGAATTATCGAAAGCGACAAGGCAAAGCGCACAAGGTAAGACCTAGCACAAGCCAGCGTCCTAGACGATCAAGCCGGATAAAAGACCCGCATAGAATACAGACTAAAAAAAGACTTGACTACAGAACGACAGAATGCAAGACTGAATACAGAACAACGGGCCAGATGGTGATAATAGCCCACACCAAAGATAAAACGAAAGATTGCTACAGCGTTGGGCTTTGCAACCCATTACTATAAGTCAGTGGACTCTGACATGCGACTAAATGATCCGCTTAAAGAACGGACTATTGAAGAAACCCGATAGGTGTGCTTTGGCGCAGCTTTGAGCAAGGGTGGATAGCAAATAATTGTTGATGCGATAACGTCAAGCTCAACTCAAGAACGGTAAAATACATCAGTCCGTCTACAGGATGTCGGATGTTTTTTGCCTGGATACGCCCAGTCTAATTGCGGCCAACCGTGACTTGTGCTTGACACATGGGATTGGACGTATCTTGCTAAACACATTCAACAATGGGGTGACACTATGGGATTTTTCTCTTGGCATACTAACGACACACAAGAACCCGTGTGGAATATGTACTCAGGCCACACAACCAAGACAGTCTATTTGATTGACAACAAGGGTAACTCTTGGCGTGAGGACAGCTATGAAGGCTACGGTGATTTTGGCGGCAAGGACTACTACGAATTGCTCGCTGAGATGAACGGGCTTGACAGTGATCGTGACTTAGGTATAGGCTTGAACTTCAACAGGGAAGGTAGACCATTCATATCGCCTAACCTTGTGACAGATCCAAGTCTCGCTTGGAAAGATGAACAACCGCTAGACCATGAAGGTCAAGGATATTGGGGATAGACACATGACACAATACACACGCAACATACTTGCTTGCTTCAAACAAGCTACACAAGATGAGATTGACCACGGCCTGACTTGGTACGCAGACGCAAAGGCTGACGCTCAAAGTATGGCTGACAAGTATGAACTACCATTGCACATTGTGGTGGGTGTAATTGCTGCACTCAGCCCGACTAATCGTTGGGAACGTAACTTGATTGACGCTGACAATATGCTTGGTGTCTTTACATCAGGCGGCTACGTGGAAAGCTGTACACCATGCACCTACAAGACAATGCGAGATAAGGCGTGGTCAATTTTGTCCAGTACTCCGCATGACGCTGATGCTGTGGCATTCATACTTAAAGGCCCAAAGATCACAGACTTCTTTTACTGCATCATGGGTGATGATGTATGTGTGATTGACGGACATGCTTGGTGCATCGCTAACAAAGATAGACGCACCATGCAGGAAGTGCCAAGCATAGGCAAGAAGCTACGCCAAGAGCTACAAACTTCTTACAGTCGGGCAGGAAAGAAGCACGGCATGACTGCATACGAGATGCAAGCTGCGACTTGGGTTGCATGGAAACGTATTCACAATGTTTAGGCTTGACAGCCTAGACTAACTTAACTAACCTTAACTTATCTTAACTGTCTTAGAAAGGACACTATCATGTTTGTATTATTCGCAACCAAACCGCTTAACGATGGCACTCAAGGGTTCCGCTTCAACTTCGCTGGACTCAAGGGCTTGACCCGCAAGCGTAAACACGCAAGCCGAGGCTTCAAAGTCACACGCAATGACTGCATGACTGCGCTACACATTGGCAAGCGTACTGTCTACGTAGAGCACAAGCCTAACCGTAACACTGAGCGTAAGCTACGCCACTTCGCAGGGTAATGTCAGATGACTAAGCTAGACTTCAACAATATCGTGGTGCGTCATAACGGGCGTACCATATCCATCGCCCAACATTGGAGCCGTACTTCTGAGGGTGACTTTATAAACGCACAAGAGATAGCAGACGTAGGTGAACTGTATCACGATGACTATGACCCTATCAGGTTTGACGATACTGTTGACGGACTAATCAATGCACTGCAAGCAATCAAGAAGGATATAGACCTATGAAGTTTGACAAACCAACAGCCCGCAAGATCCGTGA
>Ga0181390_1001154_pt1 | contig 11779 bp, 8 predicted proteins | sample 13SPOviralmetaG_FD_130085 | JGI IMG/M metagenome (GOLD analysis project Ga0181390, IMG submission 130085) | Marine viral communities from the oligotrophic San Pedro Time Series (SPOT) site, San Pedro Channel, CA, USA - 13 SPOT_SRF_2010-07-21 | ecosystem: Environmental > Aquatic > Marine > Strait...
GCCATGTAAGGTCTTGTGGGTATCCCCGGTGTACAGTCAATGTCAGAAAATTCAGAAAGAACTAATGCAGGCCATCGGCGCCAGCGGCATAGTAAAAAACTGTAACTACTCAGATAACTATATTAGATTAAAGAACGGTAGTGAGATCATTTTTAGTTCAGCACAGAAGTATGATAACATAAGAGGCTTAACAGTAGACTATGGTATCTTAGATGAGGCTGCCTTTATGAAAGAGGATGCATGGAAAGAGGCAATCAAACCAGTCTTCTTAGTACGTGGTAAGAAAGTACTGTTTATTTCTACGCCGAAAGGTAAGAACTGGTTTCATGAGTTATATCAACTCGCGCGCTCAAACGATTACGAAAACTACATAGCATATACAGGTTCAAGTTACGATACACCATACATAGATGTAGAAGAGATAGAAGATGCAAAGAGAACCTTACCACCTAATGTATTTCAACAAGAATATCTAGCCAAATTTATCGACAGTGGAGGTGAGGTCTTCTCAAACCTACAGAGTAACATCATGCCTACATGGGGCCAGAACAACTCAAAGATCTATTGCGGAGTAGATTTAGGTAAGCAAGAAGACTTCACCGTAGCCACGTTTATGAATGCGCAAGGTAAAGTGGTTGACATCTATAGAGCCAATGCACAAGAGTGGACCACAATGACAAGAGAGATAATAACACGTATTAAGAAGTACCAGGCCACAGTAATGATAGAGGTTAACTCAATAGGTGATGTAGTATATGAGATGATAAAGAAACAATGGCAAGATACACATCCCTTTATGACTACAAGTAAATCTAAGAATGAAATCATTGAGGGACTAATACTTGACATGAATGAGGACACCATAGGTATTCCAGATAGCCACACATTTCCAGCGCTTCTGGGCGAGCTCGAAGTGTTTACATATGAATATAATCCGAAGACCCGTAACATCAGGTACGGCCATCCAAGTGGGTTACACGATGACTGTGTGATCTCACTGGCAATTGCAAACTACAACCGTAAGCAAAACAAAACACTGGGTACCTATGCTGTCATGGGCCGCGGTAATTCATATTAACCCAAATTTATATTTCTAAGTAGATGGTCACAATTAATATTAACAATCACAAGTATAAGATACCCGAAAGACTGACAGTGGAGCAATACCATGCAGCACTACAGTTTGACTGGGAAGATCCTAAATACTATCCAATGATAGTGTCACAATTAACTGGCGCACCAATAGCCTTATTGACTAAGGCGAACGAAGAGGCAATGACCCTGGCAATCGCAATGATTGTGAAGTCAATGAATGATAGACAGGAGTGTAAGACACTGGACCTAGAGTCACTAACGTTTGGCCAGTTCGTAGATCTAGATGTATACTTAGCCTTAGGGTTAGACAAACACTTCTTAGATATAGTAGGCTTAATAGCACCGGATGCCAAGTGGGCTGACGAGGCTATGTGGGCCATAGATAAGTTTGCACAATTCCGTACATACACTTATAGACAATATAAGGTCTTGTTCGGACTTACTGATAAGGACCTAGACGAAGCCCAGATCAATGGAGACACAGAAGTCAAGGACAAGCTATCGATAGCCCGCTCATGGTACAAGGTGATTGTATCGCTGGCACATGATAACATATTACATATAGACGATGTCACAGAGCAACCACTAAAGAAAGTACTCAACTTCATGGCCTTACAAAAGGAAAAGGTAATGGAAGAGAATGAACAGAAATTAAAACAAAGAAGACAATATGACTTACAAAGAACTCGTAGATAGTATTAAGGCTACGGTCGATAGACACTATATCCTACAAGACTTCGGGTATGGAGCACTCACAGACATTAAGACTGTAGATGAGGGTACCAGAGTAAACTACCCATACGCATTCCTTAATCCTACACAGTCAACTAGAACAGGGCAAACAGTTACTTACAGGTTTAACCTCATAGTAATGGACGTAGCACAAGAGGACCCGACTAATGGGTTTGCAGACTACCTAAAGGTACAGTCTGATTGCCAACAGTACATCGATGATATACTGGCTAACCTAAGATTCGCTAAGCCATATCAGGACTTTGACCTAACACTAAATGTAAACCTAACACCATTCAAGGAGAGATTCCAAGATACAGTAGCGGGCATGACAGCAACCCTAGAGATGGAATTGCCGTTAGCACTTAATGATTGTATTACACCGATTGCTGCTAATGTCTTAGTAGACTATGGGTTTGTTAATAACATATCTATAGAGCCAGACCCTACGGGTCAAAGTATTGCGACACAATTGCCTACTTTCGATCCACAGTCAACATACGAATCATGTTATTATACAGGAGTATTTGTACCTGAACTTACACAATATGTAATAGAGGTTACGGGTACTGCAAGAGCTTTAGAGTCTAAGCCGATTACACAACCACCTACAGTAACACCTACTTCGGTTAATATGACACCGTGTGTGGTTAGTGGAAATCTAGGTATTACTCTACCTACTCAAGTAAGTGGTTGGCCACAGGGTCAAGTAACTACTACAGAGTTTGCGTGGTCAGCTACATATAATATTTCAATACCCGCATTGGCAACAGATCAAAAGGCAGCAATAATATGGGGACTACGTTCAGCAGACCCAGCGGATGAAGCACAAATGGAATTCATAAACACAGACATAAAGATCTATGAGTTGTAATATAACATCAGGTATTAGCACAGGCTGTAACGACCAAGTAGGAGGCATTGTAGGTATACACTACTTTCAATGGTACCCAGACCTAGTAGTAGAGAAAGACGCTAACGGTGTAATTATTAGAATCTATAGAGAGTCAGCCCCGATGTTTAATATGCATTGGCTTTATGTCCAAGCTGACAATGGTATGGGTAGTGTAACAGAGACCTACAATGTTGGAGGTACTGGTAATATCTTAGGGTTCCATCAGTCAGCCAGCTTCTTTATACCAGAGACTGCTACACCATCAGTAGGTGATCGAAATCTAAATGAATTTATAGAAGCTATAGCTACACAGAACAATCTAGTCATTGGTATAGAAACACAGGATAACGGACCAATGGAATCATACTCACAAAAGTGTTTTGTATTTGGCCTAGAAAGACCTGCATATTGTGCAAGTGGTAGTAAAGAAACTGGTGTTGTTTACGGAGACAATAACGGGTATACCCTAGAACTTGCAGCAGACTCTAAGGAGCCAATGCAAGAGATTGCCTATATGGCAATGCACTCTTACAATCTGTTAGAGAGGTTATACGATCCTAATGGCGTTAGCTATTTGACTACAAATACTATTTGGAACTTAGATAAAGTTGCCTCATACGAAGGTGCTAATGTAAGTCTGTATGATCCGCCATTCTTACCGCTGATGAGACGTAACCTATTAATACAACCAGGTGAAACAGTTACTTATGAAGTACTAGTAACAGCAGACTGGTCTACAGATGCATTTAGTGGTACTACATTCTTACCACAAATAGCAGCCACAGGTAGCATGACCACACCTTTCTATGAGTTTTTTGTAATGGACACTTCATTCTACCCGATACCAACAGCACCAGGACCTGCAATAATTCAGGGTAAAGTTTCGTTTACAAATACTGGAAGTACTGTAAGATCAAGTGAGATAGTACTAAGAGGCACTACACCTAGTGGCATAAACATGAACACACCGCCTTTTGTACCTTCTATTACCTTCTTAACAATAACTAGATCAACATGACAGTAGAAGAATTTGAATCAGCACTCGGTGACTTTGGGGAAACAATGCAGAACCTTAGTCCGATACTTACACAAATAGGTGGTAGGTTAGTAGACCAGATTAAGGCCGATGCACCAGTAGACTCTGGAGCACTTAGACAATCTATCAAGGCAGTTATAGAGCAAGACTCTCTTAGCATTGAGATGATGTACTATGGTATCTTTCAGAATTACGGAGTAGATGGCATACAGAACGCCCCAGCGCGTGAGGTACCTACATACGGTGTAATACAACCTGCAGCTGGTAGAAGGTTCGGATTCTCAGGTAACTATGATATGATCGGAGGAGATCTAAGCTTCGGTGCAAGAAAAGAAATATATAAGATGGGACTAAAGCCACAACGTTTCTTCGATGTAGATATAATAGCCGGAGCGATAGCAGATGGCGTGGCACAACAACTAACAACAGAATTTTAACTATGGCTTCAACAGTATCAATGACACAATCACCTGGAGACTATAACTTAGCTTATGGTCCTAATGCAGTTACTCTAAGTACTCTAACTACAGGAGCACAAAAATACGTGCTACAAGTTAGAACATTAGGAGGTGATATTCTAGCAGACATTAGACAGACAGCTAATACAGAAGGTAGAGCAATATTCGACATACAAAATATCTTACAGACTTACGTACATGTTTCACCAGTCAACACAGAACAGTTAGGACTAGGTAGTATTTCACCTGCCAACCTACAAGGATCTCTACAAGAGGTAGAGCGATACATTCTACGTATTGGTGATGAAACAGGTGGTGTTGTAGATCTTAAGGCTACATCTTATGGTCCTTATGAAGTAATAGGTGGTAAGAAACCATGGTATGACTTAAATTGGTCAGAAGGCCCTTATCAAGGTGGTATTAGAGGCGATGACTCTAACCCTCCATGTACTGATGTATATAGTAATGGTCGACCACTCTCAGATAACACACAATATATTTTAGGTAGTGAACTAACCACAATGGGCGTAGCAGCTCCTAGTTCAATTGGTGTTAATACCAGAGTACAAATACACGATGTATTCCAAGATGACTTACATACTGTGAGTTACTTTAATGCACTTTATACTGGTGGCTTACCTACTCCACCTTCAGATGCGCAGGGTATCGAAGGGTTTAGAATCACTTCTTATGAATCAGATGGAACACTTGTAGATGATGTTATTATACCTAATATAGTAGCTAATGGAGGTGGACCTAACGTAGCATACGGAGATGGTACACAACCAGTAGATAATACTCTAGTAATTACAGGAGGTTTCGGTCCTCAGAACTTAGCTAACTTTACATACACTGATGGCCCATCAACTGTTAATTTTACCCTAGATCCAGCAGTCGCATATTACTATGTACAAACAGTAGCCTACACACCAGGTACTTGTATAGCTACATTTACCGGTTATGCTGATGAATCACTACATTGGGTACAGATGTACAGAGTCTATGGACGTGGTGTAGTTACAAATACCTCAGGGTGTTTAGACTATGATCGTATACAATTCTCATGGTTAAACTCATTTGGCTTTAGAGACTACTACACATTTACTAAAAAGAATGTGAGATCAACTAAGAGACGTGCCAATAATTTCCTAGCTAACACTGCAGACTACAATGCTCAGCTTTATGCTACATCAACAGGCGCACGCGGTTATACAACATACTCACAAGAGATCCAAGAGACTTTCACAGCAGAGACTGGTTATATGTCAGATGCAGATGCAGATTACTTAGAAGGCCTGTTTAACTCACCAGATGTTAGAGTACGTCTGGGACAAAACGGACCACCAGCTTACGAAGCCTACTTCTTTGGTTGTAATGTTACAAGTGCGTCATGGACTGAGAAGTCATACAGGAAAGATAAACTGTTCCAATACGAAATTAAGTTTAAATTAGCCAACAACGTAAAATCACAAAGAGGATAATATGATTCAACTTAAAGTATATGATAGTCAAAGTAAGACTGAACAACATTGGCTAGATCTCTATGAGACTCAGCCGATTAAACTTAATCTTAGTGTAGAAGACATTACGAATGCTGAGGCAAAGTCAGTATTCTCGAGAACCTTCAAGGTACCTGCTACTTCAGCAAATAACATATTTTTTAAACATGCCTTCTTAGTTGATGGTATTGACTATGATGTTACTGTAAAGAAACCAGCAGAGATTATAGTAGATGGTGCTGAATTTAGACAGGGCCATATTAGACTACAGCGTATCTATATTAACGGCGCACAAGATAAGATAGACTATGAGATTATATTCTTAGGAGAGACCAGAGACTTCTCTAGTGCTATTGGTGATGCAAGTATGTGTGATCTTAATATCTCAGCCCTATCACATACAGTAAACTTTAATGAAATTGCTAGCTCATGGTCTGCATTTCCATCTGACTACAAATGGGATTCTACAACTAATAGCTTTATATCTCAAACACCTTCACTAACTTCTGGACTTAAAAACGGAGATGTATTATATCCTCTTATTGATTTTGGTAATACATACGATGATAATGGAAATATTGAACAGGCTAGAATAGCAGTAGGTGGCGGAGCATCAGCACATAACTTTACTAAAGGACCTGAGGATAATGTAAAGAAGTCTTTATATCTAAATAGGTTTAAACCTATGATTAGAGCTAAAAGGCTATTGGATGAAATATTCTCAATTGCAGAGTATACATATACTTCAGTCTTTCTTGATAGTAGTAAGTTTAAACAATTATATGTTAGTTCTTTTGGTAATGTATCTAGGGTTGACCTTGATTTAGATGCAAACAGTACTAATAACATGTCAGCCACTGATAGTGATTCACAAACTATAAGTGATAGTGGGTATAACAATATAATTATTAATGATAACGTTGCCGATCCTTCAAGTGGTAATACATTTACTGGAGATGGTAAAAACTATCAATATTCTAATACCAGTAGTAAATTTGTAGCACCTGTATCTGGTACTTATATTTTTCAGGCAGAAGCACAATATATGGGTTGGTTTGATAATTACGGAAATCAACAAAATGCTCAGTTTGTTCCTGCTAGATTACTATTAGGAAATTCTAGTGGTAGTACAATATATGCGACAGGTTCATATGGTGGAGGTGGTGTTAATACACCAGGACCTATCACAGTACAGGGTGTTATTAGTTTAACCGCAGGAGATCAAATACACACACTCTTAGAAACTCAGTATTCAATAAATCAAGCACAAATTACTGGTTCTGAATTTGCATGTCTCTCTTCACCAGGATCCAGTTTACCAACGGCATCACTAGATTGTGATTACAAGCAAATAGAATTTATTAAAGATCTACTAACTACATTTAGACTTGTAATGAGTCCAGATCCTGCAGATAGTAAAAACTTCATTATAGAACCGTTTATTGATTACGTAGCGTCTGGTGACCTCTATGACTGGTCTGATAAGCTTGTTAGAGACAAAGACTTTATCATTGAGCCTCTATTTAATACACAGTCAGATCAAATAGATTTTAAACATCTAGATGATGGTGATTACATTAACGTGTATCACACACAGGCATATAAAAATACTTTTGGTTACCTACAATTCGATAGTGGTAATGAGTTACTAAAAGGAACTAGAAATATAGAAACTAAATGGGCGCCAACACCTATTACACAAGTAGAGAACGCTGGTAGTGATTCTAGATTTATTATACCACAATTACATACAACATCAGCTACTGATACGGGTACACAGCACCTACCTATTAAACCTAAGACAAGATTCTTATACTATAATGGATTAGAAGAACTACTAAGTAATGTTAACCATTGGTATATGCAAGGTATGCCAGGAACAGTAAATGGCTTAGACTATTACCCTCAAGTTAGTTACTATGACGAATGGCCGATGACAGTAGACTCACAAGTACTAAACTGGAATGTAGATGTACCTTATTGGGGAACTAATGTAAGTGGTTACAATGGTCTAATTACTCAAAACAGTTTATACAACACATATTGGTCTGGTTATATTAATTCATTATATAATAAAAATGCCAGAAGAGTTACAGCATACTTTACACTAAACAATGTAGACTTACAGACATTCTCATTTGATGATGTTATTTTTGTAGATGGTACGTATTATAGACCTGAAAAGGTTAATGATGCACAAATAGGAGTAACAGGGCCTGTTAAAGTACAATTAATTAAATTATTAGATTACGTAGCACCTGGAACAGCAACAGATGCACTTAACTTTACCATAACACCTGCAGGACCTGCATGTTTCAATGGCTCTGACGGTCAAATCACTTATGTATTTGGTACACCACCAGATACTGCATTCCCAGTTAGTTGGTCAAGTTCATCAGGAGATACTGGTTCATTTAATATTAATCCAGGATTAATTGCTAACCAAACTCCAGGTACTTATTCAATTACTATTACTGATTCACAAGGTAGAACATCAACAGATACAGTTGTAGTACCACAATCATCTGCATCGGCTCTAGGTTCATCTGCAAACGTTACAGACCCTTCTGATTGTTATACTTCAGATGGAGCAGTAACTATTTCAGGAGTTGGTGGAACTGCACCATACACTATCCTATGGTCTGACGGTAGTACACAATTAACAAGAACTGGTTTAGCAAGTGCTACTTATTCATACGTACTTACAGATAATGCAGGTTGTTCGACTAATTCAACCTCAGTCTTAGTTAGTTGTCAAGTAGTAATTCCTCCAGGAGATATATCATACATTAGAGAATACAATATAGGTGGTGTATGTCAAGGTGAAACACGACCAGATGATACTGATATAGTAGTTATTAGAGTTAACTCTGGTAATACACCAGCAGAACCTACTGATGGTTTCTATACTTATGATGGCGATTGGGCTTCATTACAATCACAATACGGCACAGCACCAAATACTCTAGTTCAAATGTTTCAAAATACTACGTGTAGTAATAATACTGATTGGTATTATGATGCAACTAGTTTCTTTGATTCTGCAGAATATCCATTAGGATGTTTATGTGGTGGACAGTTTAGTAATTCATTCCTTACTCAATTACAAACAATAGGTACTAACCCTTACGTATTTGTAGCTACACCATAATAATATGATATTAGGAGATAAAGAATTTCAACAAGCATACCAGCCAATCTTTAATTTAGATTGGACTGGTTATGACTTATATTTAGTAGGTAGTCTAACTGGCTCAGAAAGTTCTAATGATATTGATGCAACTATAGTAGGTCCTTACAATCCACCTAAAGTATTAGAATTACTAAAAGGAGTAGAAGCATGTGGACCATGGGATATTTCCTATGAAGGTGAAGTCTATAAACCTTGGAGAATTGGCGATAAACCAAGAAGAGTACCAGCAGGCGAATGTAGAGATAGACATAAGTCTGGTAAAGGTAATCAAAGAAAAGGCGTATGGCAAGATGGTATCTTTTGGAATCATTTTGATTTACCAGCCACAAAGCAAATAGCAAACCCTGAAAGATATGCTGACGAGATCCAGTTAATTCAGAATGGACAACAATTATATTTCTAAGTAGATATGGCACAAGAAGAAGTTAAAATTACATTTACCATTGATGGTATTGAGAAAGAAGTCAAATCTGTAGAAGAACTACAGAAAGAGATGAAGAATCTTGGTAAAGAAACCAAGAAGGTAGCAGAAGAAAACTCAATACTTGCAAAAGGTAAACAAGCTTTCGCAGATATGAAAGCTGGCATCAAGGGTGCAACCGCAGGATTTAAGGGACTAAAAGGTGCTATCATGGCAACTGGTCTTGGAGCTCTGCTAATTGCGCTTACATCATTATTTGCATATTTTAAGAATACTGAAGAGGGTTCACGTAAATTAGCTATTGCTATGGAAGCCCTAGGTATCATAACTGGTAAAGTTATGGACTTCTTTGCCGCATTAGGTGAAAAGATAGTATGGGCCTTCACGTCGCCTAAGGAAGCGCTGATGACATTTATGAATCTGGTTAAAGAGAATATCATTAACAGGTTCGAAGGTCTCTTAGAACTAGTCCCTAAGCTTGGTGAGGCGATCTCATTACTATTTAAAGGTAAGTTTAGTGCAGCTGGTAAAGTAGCCGCAGATGCCGTAGGTAAAGTAGTACTTGGAGTAGAAGATGTTACAGATAAAGTGGCAAGTGCTACAGAATCTGTTATTGAGTTTGGTAAGACTGTAGTTGCAGAAGTAAAAGAGGCAGTAGAAGTAGCTGGACAATTAGTAGATCAATTTAGAGGTATTAGAGATGCACAACAGAAACTAATAGTTGATAATGCCCTACTAAACAAAGAAATGGAGACTCAGCAGAAAATAGCTGAAGATACTAATAGAACTTACGAAGAAAGAAAGGAAGCACTAGAAAAAGTAGGAGAAGCACAAGTAAAATTAGCAGAAAACTTAGCAGAACAAGCCAGGTTAGAAGAGGCAAACCTAAGATTACAAATTTCACAAGAAAGTAACTACGAAAAGCGTGAAGAACTAGAAACTTCACTTGCAGAAGCAATTGCTACTAGAATAGATGCAGAAACTGCGCTAGAAACACGTAGATTAGATGCACAACGTATTACTGCAGAGTTAGAGAACGAAGAAATAGCTAGAAAACAGACTATTAGAGATAAACTGGCTGAAATGGAGCTAGAAGACGTAGAAAATGAGTTTGCAAGAGCACAGGCCGAGTTAGAAGCCGCACAAATTAAAGATCTAGAAGAATTAGATAGATTAAAGGCTACAGAAGCAGAAAAAGATAAAGTAAGAGAGTTTTATAGCGGTAAAACTAAGAAACTAAAGAAAGAAGAAGCAGACTTTGAGAAGTTAATGCAAAAACAAGTTTCTGACGCTAATTTACAAGTGGCTAGCCAAGCCTTAGGAGCTGTAGCTCAATTAGTTGGTGAAAACAGTACAGCTGGTAAAGCTGCTGCAATTGCTGCCACAACCATTGACACATACTTAGGTGCGCAGAAAGCCTATACCTCACAGTTAATACCAGGAGATCCTACCTCGCCTATACGAGCGGCTATTGCAGCCGGTGTAGCAGTTGCAGGTGGTCTTGCTAATGTTGCAGCTATTGTAAAAACTAAAACACCAGGTACTGGCGGTGGTGGAGGCGGTTCTACACCTAGTAGACCAACTATCCCACAATTTGATCCAACTGCCGGATTAGCACAAGCAGCAGGTGATGTAGACATTGATAATCAAGTAGGTCCGGACTCAGTAGGAACAGGTGCTAGCCAACCTGTAATTAGAGCCTATGTAGTTGCAGAAGAAATGACAACACAACAAGAGGCTGACGCAAAAATTAATGACCTAGCAAGGTTGTAAGATACATACATTATGAAGAAAATAGTAGAACTTTTAATTGATTGGGATGAAATGGACTTCGATGACTTAGGCGTCGATGTAATGTCAATCGTAGATAAACCAGCAATTGGTATTGACTTCTTAGCATTTAGTGAAGAGAAGTTTGTAGAACGTAATCCTGGAGAGTCAGAAAATGATTTTATTGGTAGATGTATACCAGTATTAAAAGGTGAAGGCTATGACGACGATCAAGCTGCTGCTATTTGTTACGACTCATTTGAGTGTGAAGACTGCTTTGACCTAGACGACGCATGTTGGCCTGGTTATGAAGCAATTGGTATGAAAGACAAAGGTGGTAAGAAAGTACCTAATTGCGTGCCAATAGAAAATCACGCATTAAGACAAGAATTTGACCAAGAAAAAGCTTGGGCAATGGTAATAGAAATGGCTGAAGAACTGGGAGAGACAGTTGACTATGAAAAGGCTATTTACGTAGACACTACTAAGACTAACTTTGAGAACATTGGTGATTATGTTAAAGGAATAGGTGCTTTAGATATTTTAGGTCGTCAGGGCCTAGATAACGAGCCAGAGACTAAGTACAGATACGCAGGCAGTCTAGCAGCACAGAGAAACTTCTGTAAAGCTATGGTTAGAATGAATAAACTGTATACTAGAGAAGAAATTAACGAAATGAA
>Ga0181390_1001158_pt1 | contig 11751 bp, 15 predicted proteins | sample 13SPOviralmetaG_FD_130085 | JGI IMG/M metagenome (GOLD analysis project Ga0181390, IMG submission 130085) | Marine viral communities from the oligotrophic San Pedro Time Series (SPOT) site, San Pedro Channel, CA, USA - 13 SPOT_SRF_2010-07-21 | ecosystem: Environmental > Aquatic > Marine > Strait...
CAGAAGTAATGTTCAAAGAATCACTCAAGCGTGTTAGCGTTTGGGAATTAACCGCTCCTACAGAAGAGGAATAAAGTAAATGGCAGTCACAGTTGACACACTTAAACTGACGCAAACGCAAGGTGTAGTTGCCGTCCGAGGGACTGCCGCTACTGGAACTATTGCGTTGGCAACAACACTTAAAAAATCTACCGAAACGCAATCATCACCTGCCGTGAATATCAAGGGTATTCAGTGGGCACTTTCAAGTGGTGCAAGCGCAAAGGTTCAACGTAATTCTAAGGTGTTATATGAACTTCAAGTAACTGGTGAAATCGAATTTTATGGTTATTCAGACAACGATGAGAACGATTCAGATATCGAGATCGTAATCGCTGGTGGTAACGGCGGGACTGTTATCGTTGAATGTGCTAAAGTTTCTGGCTACGGTTCACAACAACACCAAGGCGCAGATGGAGATCTAGGCTAATGAGACTCATTAAAGAAATCACAGAGGATGTTCAATACATCCAAGAAGAAAAAGACGGCAAAAAGAACCTTTTTATTGAAGGTGTATTTCTACAGTCTAATCTTAAAAATCGTAACGGTCGTGTCTATCCTAAAGAAGTCATGGCTAAAGAAGTTGCTCGTTACACTACTGAGCAAATCGACAAGAACAGAGCTTTGGGTGAACTCGGACACCCAGATGGTCCAACAGTAAACCTAGATCGTGTATCTCACATGATTGTTTCCCTCAAAGAAGATGGTGACAACTGGGTTGGTAAAGCTAAAATCCTCGAAACGCCTATGGGCAAAATTGCAGCAAACCTAATCGAAGCAGGTGCGCAACTAGGAGTTAGCTCTAGAGGACTAGGCTCTATCAAAGAACGTTCAGGTATCAGCGAAGTCCAAGATGATTTCATGCTGGCTACCGCTGCTGATATCGTATCTGACCCATCAGCCCCTGATGCTTTCGTTGAAGGTATTATGGAAAATCGTGAATGGGTAATGGTAGATGGTATTTGGCAAGGTCGTGAAGTCGAACAGGCTCAACAAGTAATCAAAGAAGCGTCATCTCATGAACTAGAAGAAGCTAAGATGCAAGTGTTTAGCTCATTCATGGATAAGCTGTCAAAGATTTAATTTTTTATAAATAAAACTAGCAAAATAAGACTCTACAAGGAGAAAGAAATGGCTGTAGAAAGCAAAATCAGAGAACTTCTTAAAGGTAAGCCAGAAGTGGTTACTGAAGAAGTTAATGAACTAGACGAAGGCTCTGCCGCTCGTCCAGCAGATAAAACACAAGGCGATTCTTCCGCACCAGCTCAAGGTTCTTCAGAAGCCAACCCAAGCGTTGAAGTTCTGAACACTGATAAAGAAGGTAAAGGTGAGATCGGTCTGAGTAAAGCCACTAAAGACGGTAGCAAATCTGCTGCTGCATCTGTAGCTGGTGACCAAACTGCACCAACTCAAGGTTCATCAAAAACTGGCATGAAAGCTGAAGACACTGAAGTCGAAGCTGAAGATGCAGTTATCGAAGAAGAAATTACTGACGAAGAAGTTGAAGCTGAACTCGAAATCGACGAACAGTCAACTGAAGAAGTTGAAGAAATCGTTGAAGAAGAAGCTGAAGTTGAATCAGAAGAAACTCTTTTCGAAGATGACCTTCAAAGTCTTTTCACTGACGAAGAGCATTTGTCAGAAGAATTTAAAACGAAAGCTGCTGGCTTGTTTGAAGCTGTAGTAACTGCTCGTGTAACTTCAGAAATTGAAGATATTCAAGTAGAACTTGCTGAAGAAGCTAAAGTAGCACAAGAAACATTCATGGAAGAAATGGTTCAGAAAATTGATAGTTATCTGAGCTATGTTGCCGAAAACTGGATGAAAGAAAATGAACTCGCTATTGAGCGCGGATTGCGCAACGAGATCACTGAATCGTTCGTCGGCTCCTTGAAAAATGTTTTTGCCGAGCATTACATCGAAGTTCCACAAGAGAAATACGATGTTCTGGGTGAAATGCAGAGTGAAATTGAATCACTCAAAGCCAAGTTGGATGAGTCTACTGAAGAGAAGATTACTCTGGCTGCTACAAAAATCGAACTTGAAAAATCTGCTGCTATCAAAGAAGCAACTGCTGACTTGACAGTAACCGAAGTTGAAAAGTTCGAGAAACTCGTTGAAGATGTTGAGTTTGATAGTGACTATGCTGAGAAGCTGTCAGTGATCAAGGAAAATTATTTCCCTGCTCAAAAAGCATCTGATGAAGACAAACTCGTTGACGATGAAACAATCACCGTTACTGAGTCTAGTCCTGTGAGCATTTACGCTCAAGCGATTTCAAAATCGGTAAAAAGATAATTTTTATAAATAATAACTGTTAAAACTAACAAAAAGCAAGGAGACGAAAGATGTATCTTTCAGAATCACAAATGGAAAAATGGGCTCCAGTATTGGATCACCCTGAACTTCCAGAAATCAAGGACTCACACCGTCGTAATGTTACGGCAGTGATTCTTGAAAACCAAGAAAAAGCTATTCGTGAAGAGCGCGTTGCTCTCCATGAAGCACTTCCAGGCAACCACGCTGGTCCAACTGGTGAGATTGACAACTATGACCCAGTATTGATTTCACTGGTTCGTCGTGCCCTTCCAAACCTGATGGCTTATGACGTCTGTGGCGTTCAGCCAATGACTGGTCCAACTGGTCTCATCTTCGCGATGAAATCACACTACACTTCACAAGCTGGTGGTGAAGCCCTGTTCAACGAAGCCGACACTGACTTTGCTGGCACAGGAACTCACGCTGGTTCAAACCCAGTTGACGGCACTTACACAACAGGCACTGGCATGACAACTAATGCTGGTGAGCAAGTCGATCCTGCTGAAATGGCTTTCTCAATCGAGAAAACAACCGTTACTGCTAAGACTCGCGCACTGAAAGCCGAATACACAATCGAACTGGCTCAAGACTTGAAAGCAATTCACGGTCTTGACGCTGAAAGCGAATTGTCAAACATCCTGTCTCAGGAAATTTTGGCTGAAATCAACCGCGAAGTTATCCGCACAATCTACAAAGTTGCTAAAACAGGTTCTGCCTCTACAGCAACTGCTGGCGAATTTGACCTTGACGTTGATTCAAACGGTCGTTGGTCAGTTGAGCGTTTCAAAGGTCTCTTGTTCAACATCGAACGTGACGCCAACGTAATTGCTCAAGACACTCGTCGCGGTAAAGGTAACTTCATCGTATGTTCATCTGACGTAGCTTCTGCTCTGTCAATGGCTGGTGTTCTGGATTATGCTCCAGCTCTTAACACTGACCTGAACGTAGATGACACAGGTAACACTTTTGCTGGTGTTCTGAACGGTCGCTATCGTGTTTATATCGATCCATATTCAGCTAACACTGGTGCTGCTTCTCAGTTCTACGTTGTTGGTTATAAAGGCACTAGTGCATATGACGCTGGTATCTTCTATTGCCCATACGTGCCGCTGCAGCAAGTTCGTGCCATCGACCCAGCGAACTTCCAGCCTAAAATCGGCTTTAAGACTCGCTACGGTATGATTGCTAACCCATTCGTAACGCAAAGTGACGGAACTACAGACGGTGACACTTTCACTGCTGACCGTAACCAATACTATCGTTCGGTTAAAGTTTCTAACTTGATGTAAACAATAAGAGTAGAGTTAATCTACCACTTATTAGAGAGGCGGTCTTCGGATCGCCTCTTTTTTTACATTGCAACTCTTATAAATAACGTATGGCATATAACCCTATTACAAATGTATCAGAAGCACAGTTCGATGGAGGAAGTAATCCTACCGAGCTAGACTTTCTGCGCCCAAATGGTTTCCGTTTTCAGATTGCGAACATTCCTAATGTATCGTTCTTCTGTCAGGCAGCAAACATTCCTCAAATGTCTATCGGTCAGCCTGAAGTAAGCACACCTCTGGCTAACATCCCCTTTCCAGGAGACAAGGTTCAGTTCGGTGAACTTATGATCAGGTTCCTCATTCAAGAGGATATGGCTAACTATGTTGAGTTATATAACTGGCTAACAGGTTTAGGTTTTCCAGAAAGCCATGAGCAGTTTACGAACTTTATCAAAACTCAGGAATATAGAACTGCTCTCGGTAACAAGAATAAGAAAGAAGCTATTGCCCAAGTAAGCGATGCAACTCTGTTCGTTCTTGATTCAAACAACAACCCTAATGTAAAAATTACATTTCTTGATGCCTTTCCTACCAGTCTAGAAGGTCTAGACTTTGATATTTCTCAGGGGGCTGGCGATTATTTCGTTGGCATCGCTGGGTTTAGATACCGCACTTTTAAGATTGAGACCGTGACTTAATCTTGACTTTCCTTTGAAACTACTATATTATTGATTTATGATTACTTTAAAAGAACTCCAAGACGAATGGTCTAAAGACTGCAAGATTGACGAGTTAGAACTCGGTAAAGCAACAATCAAGACAGCTGAACTTCATTCGAAATATCTAAACCATCTCTCTAATTTCAAGTTACAATTGCGTAAAAGCGAGGCAGCTTTCTTTAAGTTGCGCCGTATCAAGCAGCAATATTGGAGAGGTGAACTTTCAAAACAAGAACTTGATGCACTTGGCTGGGATCAGTGGCTCGGTAATAAACCATTGAAGCAAGATATGCAAGAAATGGTTGAGTCGGATGATGACTTACAAGAGCAGATGAACAAGGTTGAATACATCAAAACAGTTTGTGATTTCCTTGACCGCGTAATGCGTTCAATCAACAGCAGAACATGGGATATCAAGAATGGTATCGAGTGGACTAAATTCACGAATGGTCTCATGTAATGGATTGGCTAAAAACTGCACATGGTAATATGTTTCGCGATGTTGTTATGGAGACACCGCCGAATTGGCGGCTAGCTGCGACTTATGCACTTAAAAATGTAAGAACAAAAATTTTATATAATATGAACGATTATGGTTTTCGTGCAGATCAATACGAAGATGAAATACAAACACGTGCAGCATTCGGATGTTCCCTGACATATGGTTATGAAGTTCCCGAACAATCTGCTTGGCCATATATAATAGGTGCTTTTAACTTCGGAGTTCCTGGTGGTAGCATTCAAACTGTAGCTAGATTAGTAAAAAACTGGATACCCGAATCATCTATCAAAGAAGTTTACATACTCGCACCCAGTAAATCGCGACGAGAAATTTACGATCCGTTAACAAATATTATTACACATGTTAATCCGTCTTATATACAACAGATGATTGACATTTGTTACTTCAAAACCATAGAGTCGCAAGAAGAAAGATTTCTACAGTTCTTTACAGATTATCCACACTTGAATATCTTTGACGAAAAATCTAACGATGAAATATATGATGAATGTTTAGACACAATAATAACATGTTGCGCTGGCAGAGATTTAACTATCATAAACGAAGATGAATTATTACCCAACGATTTTCTATCTAGATGCGGGACACATCCTGGAGAAAACTGGCATAGAAAAACAGCTAAGAAATTTTTAAATGACTGATATTACCATCACATATAAAGATGCCGTAAACTTACACGTTGATTGTGATACAGGTATCCTACAGGAACTAAATGACTTCTTTACATTTGATGTTCCAGGGGCAAAGTTTATGCCCGCATATAAGTCACGTATGTGGGATGGTAAAGCCAGACTATTTAATATGTTCAACAAAGAGCTTCCTGTTGGTCTCATCAAGTATCTTGAAGACTTCGCTAAACAGCTCGAATATACAGTCGACAACCAAGTAGAATCAAAGGGCGATATCGTATCGTCTGAATATGTGAAGAAGTTCGCCGATGAGTTACAGTTGCATGGTGGTGGTAAACCTATTGAGATTCGTGACTATCAGGTTCAAGCTGTTCGTAAAGGTATTCAGGGTGGTCGTTCCCTACTATTGTCACCGACTGCCTCAGGTAAATCTCTGATCATTTATACGCTGATGCGTTATTTCCAGAAGAGAAACAAGCGGCAACTTATCATTGTTCCGACAACATCACTCGTGGAGCAGATGTATGGAGACTTCCAGGACTACGCTAGTGAAGTAGATTGGGCGGTGAGTGAAAACTGCCACCGTATCTATGGGGGTAAAGAAAAATCAAATGAGTATCCAGTTACCATATCCACATGGCAGTCTATCTACAAGTTCCCGAAAAAGTGGTTTGAGAAATTTGATGTTGTTTACGGTGACGAAGCTCACCTTTTCAAAGCTAAGTCTTTATCTACAATTATGAATAAGTGCCCCAATGCTCACTGGCGTTTCGGAACTACAGGAACATTGGATGGAACTAAAACGCACCGCCTCGTGTTAGAAGGTTGCTTTGGTCCAGTTACGAAAGTAATCACGACTAAAGAACTGATGGAAGAAGGAAAAGTTGCCGAACTCGATATTACTTGTCTCTTATTAAATCATACTGATGAAGATAAAAAGATGATGAAGAATATGAAGTATCAGGAAGAAGTAGATTGGCTTGTTCGTGATCACTGGCGTAATACATTTATCAGTAACTTGGTCGTAGATCGAGAGGGTAATTCACTGGTTCTGTTTCAATTCGTTGAGAAACATGGCTCTGTATTATTTGATATTATCAAAAAGAAATCTGGTAAAGGAAGACCAGTTTACTTTGTCCATGGTGGAACTGATACAGAACAGAGAGAAAATATTCGTGCGCTCACAGAAAAATCAAATAATGCAATTATCATTGCTTCATACGGAACTTTCTCTACTGGTATAAATATAAAGAACTTGCATAATGTGGTATTCGCCTCACCTTCTAAAAGCAGGATACGTAATCTTCAGTCTATCGGTAGAGGGTTGCGCCTCGGAGAAAATAAAGTCACTTGTAATCTCTATGATATTGGTGACGATCTTTCTTGGAAGTCTCGTAAAAATTATACATTAGAACATCTTATCGAAAGAATCAAATTGTATAATGAAGAAGGTTTTAATTACAAAACAATAAAGGTTGACAAGAATGGACCAAGAAGCTAGGTTGATAAGATTTTCAGATGGCACGATGATTGTATGCATGGTCGAGGATGTTGGTGACATACAAGAAAAATCTTTTATCGATATCACATACCCAATTCAGGTTGTGTCTGGTGGTCTAGAAAGTTTAGAAGAAACCCGTGCGATGGAACAATATAGTTTGAAAGCATGGATGGGGTTGTCTGATGATTTTCAATTTACAATTAATGCAAAAGATATAACTGTTATCTCGAATTTAAGAGAAGAATACGTGGTCGGTTATGAGAATGTGGTGAACCGCTTGTATTTTACAAATGAAGATCTCCATGGGACTGTCCCCGAGGATGAACTTTCCCCAGAAGACTTACTTGAGTATTTACAACTCAAAGATAAAGGTAAATTAAATTAGTCTCATCAACCCAGCACATGCTGATTATAACCCTAAAACTGATGAATAGTCAAGAGTTTTTTTAATTATTTTTTAATTATTTTTTTCTTGACAAAACCCTTTTAATAGTATAGAATGATTTTATTATGGCTAAAAGAAGAGACCCCAATAGTCGGCACTATGTTGACAATAAAGAGTTCCTGTTACATATCAGTGAATATCGTGAGCGAGTTATCGCTTCGAAAGAAGCTGGCGTAGAGAAACCTCGAGTTCCAGAATATCTGGGTGAGTGCATGGTGAAGATCGCCAACCACCTAGCATATAAATCTAATTTTGTAAACTATACCTTCCGCGACGAAATGATTCTCGACGGTATCGAAAATTGTATTACATACATTGATAATTTCGATCCTGCTAAATCTAAAAATCCCTTTGCTTATTTTACTCAGATTACTTACTACGCATTTATCCGCCGCATTCAAAAAGAGAAGAAGCAGATGGATACGAAGAAAAGATATATCGGTAGTTTAGATATGCAAGAGTTGATGTCTGCAGATGCTGATGGTAACGATGGTAATGCTGACTATCTTTCTTATATTCGTAAGGCAGTTGATGAAGCAGCAACCTTAGAAGAAAAGCATGCTGAACAAAAAGCAAATGTTAAGAAGCGTCGACCCAAATACCTTGACGATAAAGAAGCATTAGAAATGGCAAAAGAAAAAATTCCTGCTCTCAAAGGTGAAGAATGAGTTACAAGTTCGATTTTGAAGACCCCAAAAAATATCAGGTTATGATTGATATCGAGACACTTAGCACACGTAACAATGCTGCTATCATGTCTATTGGTGCTGTCAAATTCAATATTGAGTCAGGTGTAATTGATACATACTATCAGAATATTGATGCCTCAACTGCAAAAAAATATAACCGACACATTGATAAAGAGACTATAGGATGGTGGTCGAAACAAAATCCAGCCGCACTGAAGGCACTACTTGTAGATGTTAAACAGTTCGACGAGGTAATTCCTGAGTTTGTAGAATGGTATGGTGTATCTACGCCTACATGGGGTAACAGCGCACAGTTTGACTTAGGCATTATTGAGTCAGCTTGCCTTGAGTTGAGTATGCCAATTCCCTGGAAATACTGGCACTGCTACTGCTATAAAACTGTGACACATTTGTTCGGCGTTAATAACGCTGATGTTAGACGAGCAGAGTCTGGTGAAAATCAATGGCATAACGCATTAGATGATGCCATCAGTCAAACAAATACATTAGTGAAAATTTTGAGAGGTTCATAATGCCATATCCATATACAAATCTTCTACGACATTTTACTGACATCCGTCCGATACCTGCTATGAATGGACTAATTATCGAGAGCAGGGATATGCGGGGAAAACCAGAAACAATTGATGTTATGAGTTTCAACGGAACTGATTTATATAATTTAATCAATGAAGTGTATAACTTGGGGCAAGCAGATGCCAGAGAAAAAATTAAAAATGCCCTTGAAGGTCGCTAGGGAAATAGTGACTAAGTATGAAAAAGATTTCAACAATGGGATCTTAGCTTACCCTGATGTAAAAAAAGATCTTGACATTGCTCGTAAAGTATTGTATATTCATTATAGTGAAGTATTTAGGAGGATGCGATGAACATTTTTTATCTAGACGAAAACTTTGAAACAGCCGCTCAAATGCACCTTGACAAACACGTGGTCAAGATGATTATCGAGTATGCTCAACTGATGTCAACTGCCCATCGAATGCTCGATGGTGATCAGTATATCGACGATTCATCGGGACGCCGTATTAAACGCTGGCGTCATCCGAATGATAATATGGATGGTGTTCTATATAAAGCATCACATATCAATCACCCTTCAGCTATCTGGGCACGTTCTACGTTTACTAACTATATGTGGTTGTATTCGTTGTGGGAGGAACTCTGTAAGGAATACACCCATCGCTATGGTAAAGTCCACCTTACCCAGCAAAAACTTGAAGGCTTGATCAATATGCCGCCTCACAATATTTCAGATGGTCCAATGACTCAGATGCCCCAAGCTATGCCTGATGATGTTAAACTGCCAGACTCTATTGCTGCGTATCGTAATTACTATCGCACTTATAAAATGGATATGGCTCGCTATACCAAACGTAATCGCCCTGAATTTATGGTTGCCTAATGAAAATTGCACTTGTTACTGACACGCACTTCGGTGCGAGGTCAGACTCAATCCCATTTGATAACTTTTTTGAAAAGTTTTACAGTAAAACATTTTTCCCTGAGTTAGAAAAACGTCAGATTAAAACAATCATCCATCTCGGTGACATTTTTGATCGCCGTAAGTTTATCAACTTCAATACATATAAAAAGTGTCGTGAGTATTTCTTTGATCGCACTAAAGAACTTGATATTGATATGCATATGATTCCAGGAAATCATGATACATACTTCAAAAATACTAATGAAGTAAACTCACCAGAACTACTCCTTAAAGATTATGACAATATTCAAATTTATCCTGAAGTCACCAAATTAAGTTTCGGTGATAGAAACATTCTGTTCACGCCTTGGATCTGTTCTGATAATTATAAACAAACTATGGAGGCAATCGATGCAACAGATGCTACAGTATGCTTCGGGCATTATGAACTCGCTGGGTTCCAGATGTATAAGGGTCATGCGAATGACCACGGAATGGATCCATCAATCTTTAATAACTTTTCCCTTGTATGTTCTGGTCATTTTCACCACCGTAGTTCTAATGGCAACATTACTTATCTTGGCAACCCTTATGAAATTACTTGGAGTGATTATGACGACCCTAGAGGCTTTCATGTTTATGATACAGAAACAAATGAACTTGAATTCATACAAAACCCCTTTAACATCTTTCATAAATTTTACTACAACGACTCAGATGATGCTTCTAGAGCAAGTCTCGACGCTATTGATTTTGATCGCGTTGCGGGTGGATCTGTAAAAGTTGTTATCGTAAACAAATCTGATTTTCAACTGTTTGATTCTTTTATAGATAGGCTCGAAAGTTGTAATCTAATCGAGTTAAAAATTATCGAGGATTTCTCTGAGTTTGAAGACGATGCTATCGATGCTGATAATTTAAACCTTGAAGATACTATTACACTCCTTGATGATTACATCGACAATATTCAAACAGATCTCAATAGAGACAAACTCAAAACTGTTATGAAATCCCTGTATGTGGAAGCAAAAAACTTAGTATGATTTATTTTGAAAAACTTAGGTGGAAGAATTTTCTTTCAACGGGAAATTCTTTTTCCGAGATTGACTTCCAACGTTCACCAAGCACCCTTATCGTTGGTGACAACGGTGCAGGTAAATCAACATTCTTAGATGCATTATGCTTTGGTTTGTTCAATAAGCCATTCCGTAATATTAATAAACCTCAACTCGTAAACTCTGTGAATGAAAAGGGTCTTGAAGTTGAGGTAGAATTTCGGTCAGGTAAACATCAATATAAAGTTCGCCGTGGTGTTAAACCAAACTTCTTTGAGATTTATCGGAACGATGAAATGATTGATCAGGATGCTGCTCTAAGAGATACACAAAAGTATCTTGAAGAGTCTATCCTAAATCTAAACTATAAGTCTTTCACACAGATTGTTATCCTTGGTAGCGCATCCTTTACACCGTTTATGCAACTTCCTGCGCATATTCGACGTGAAGTTATTGAAGATATCCTAGACATTCAAATCTTTACCAGTATGAATGCGTTACTGAAAGAACAGCTAACAGGTCTACAAGGTGAGATCCGTGACATCGAGGCTGAAGTCGAAGTATCAAAGCAAAAGGCAGAAATTCAAAAACAATATATAGATACGTTGGAATCTAATAAAGCTGAAAAAATCACTGAGATCGAGGGGAAAATTGATGAGTTGGACACAGCGATTACGGAACTCCAAACAACAGCAGCAAGCAAGTCAGAACAGGCGCAGAGTCTTGGTGACCCCGAAACAAAGCGTAGAAAGCTCGAAAAGTTTAAAGACAAGTTCGTCTCTCAGATAAACAAAGTAAATAAAGAATTAGAATTTTATGAGAATCACGACGACTGCCCAACATGTAAGCAGGGTATCCCGCACGAATTTAAATCTGAAATCCAAGAAGAGCGTGTATCTAAAATACAAGAACTTGAAACAGCATCCTCAGAACTGGACGCACAGTTCCAGGATCTGGATAGCTTAATCACTCAATACACAAAGTTACAAAATGAAATTATTGAAACGAATAATGAAATCACCTCTAATCAAAGATATCTTCAACGCTTACATGCAGAGTTGGGCGACACTCGAAAACGCACCGCTGATATCGAAACCGAGCAAGAAAAACTCGTCAC
>Ga0181390_1001171_pt1 | contig 11699 bp, 7 predicted proteins | sample 13SPOviralmetaG_FD_130085 | JGI IMG/M metagenome (GOLD analysis project Ga0181390, IMG submission 130085) | Marine viral communities from the oligotrophic San Pedro Time Series (SPOT) site, San Pedro Channel, CA, USA - 13 SPOT_SRF_2010-07-21 | ecosystem: Environmental > Aquatic > Marine > Strait...
CACTAATAGTGTAGATCTAGCCGGTCAGTCTCTGGCTAAAGATGAAGATTCATTTGAAGCTAGTGATACACCGGATGGAACTGAAAAGTCAGTTCAAAAGGAGATAAACATGTCGGAAGTAAAAACTCCCGAAATCGACCTGGACGCTTTTGCTAAGAAGGTGGCAGAAGAGACTGCTGCTAAGATTGCAATTCGACAGGCTGAAGAAAAAGCCGCAGCAACCGCTGCACAAAAACAAGCTGAAGAAGTAGAAGCAGCTAAAGCTCTAGAAGCTGAGACTGTAAAGTCAGCTATTAAAACAGGTATTGAGTCAGGCACTGAAAAGTTGCTTGCTGATGTACAAGAAGACCTTAACAAGAAGAATTCCAGCATGGAAGAAACTCTTGCTAAATATAAGCGCGACCTCGAAGAGAAGTCAGAAGAAATCTCTAAGATGCGTGAGTCTAAGCGTGTATTCGCTGATCGTAGTGAAAAGTCAGACATTAGCAAGTGGGGCCAAGACTTTATGACTGCTCACCTTCTTGGTGTAATGACTCGTAAGGGTTTCAACACTTCTTTTGCTCAAGATCTACAAGAAAAAGCTGGTATCGATTATACTACTAACGCAGCAGACATCGATCAGGAAGTTTCTAATCTCATCGAGAAAGAAATCATGAATGAGCTGAAAGTAGCTCGTTTGTTCCGTGAAATCCCAGTTAATGGTGCAGCAACTGTACTTCCTATCCAGCCTGATGTTGATGCGGCTGCATGGGCAACTGCCGCTACTGGCGGAAACTTGCAGAACCAAGGCAACTCTGGCGGCAACGCTAATAAGTTCCAGCCTAAGCAAGTAATCTTGAATGCTTACCGTCTCGTTTCTAGTTCTTTCATGGACAACGACGTTGACGAGCAAGTACTCATTAACTTGATGCCTATGATCGTTGAATCAGTAGCTCGTGCTCACGCAAAAGCTGTTGAATCTGCTATCCTTATGGGCGGTGGTTCTATCACTGGTCTTGACGGCTACGCAGCTACTCACTCTGGCAAGATTGACCTTGACGCGGCTTCTGTCGCTGCGGGTAACTCTGCTAAGATGACTTCTGCTATGTTGCTTGGTGCTCGTCAGGGCATGGGTAAGTATGGTCTTAACCCAACTGATTTGGCCTACATCGTAAGCCAGAACAGCTACTACGATCTGCTCGAAGATGCTAGCTTCCAAACTTTGGATGAAGTAGGATCTGACCTTGCAGCACGTGTAACTGGTACTATCGGAGCCGTTTACGGTACTCCAGTAGTTGTATCTGATCAGTTTGCAGCAGAAGCTGCGGCTGGACCAGCTGCATTTGCATGTTACACCCGTAACTATGTAACTCCTCGTCTTCGCGGTGTAACCGTTGAGCAGGACTACGAAGTTATGAACCAGCGTCGAGTAATCGTCGCTAGCCAGTCTCTTGGTTTCGAAGAAATCAATGCCGGCTCTGGTGCTGACCAGCCCGTAGTGAAGATTGACTTCATTGCTTAATACTTAAAAAGTGTAGAAACGAGGGGGAGTTTATCTCCCCTAAGTTTTTACTAATTGACTTATTATGACAGATTTAGTAACTCTTGCAGAATACAAAGAATCCGAGGGCATCGCTAGCCCCAAGGAAGACCTGCGCCTTGCAACTTTAGTTCCTGCAGTGAGTCAATTAGTAAAAACTTATTGTGGTAATTCTTTAATCGATTACTACTCTACAAACAAAGAGGAAACTTTCAGCATTAATTGGGACACATATGTAATACAACTTACAGAAAGTCCTGTTAATACTATTGTATCCGTACAGAAAAGAGATTCCGTTTCAGAAAGTTACAGCACCGTGCCAACAACAGACTATTATCTAGACAAAGCGACGGATAGTGTACTATATGTAACGGGATCTACCTATAAAAACTGGCCCAGAGGGGCGGGCTCTGTCAAAGTAACTTATACGGCAGGCTATGCAGCAACTCCTGCAGATTTAAAACTAGCGATATTTGATTTGATTACCTACTACCTGAAAGACGAGCATAAAGAGCGAAGAACTTTAGGAGGAGCAAGTATTCAAAATCAAGGGTCTACAAGTTTACGTGATAGTGTAGCTTTTCCAGATCATATCAAGCGAGTCTTAGACTTGTATAAGAACTTTTAATGAGTTTAGGCGACCAAAGAAAATTTTTGGAAACTTTTGAAAAAAAGTTAGCTAGGCGTTCAGCGGCTTACAGAAGATATACTGGAAATAGGCAACACCATAATTTTACAGTATCAAAAGCAGCCTTAGAAAAAGGCGTAAAAGAAACCCTAAATGTAGGATTAGCTGGGCACAAGAAAAAGGGCGAGTTAGTAAATCAAGTAATACTAAAATTAGAGCCCCACACCTTAAACGTTATAGCTAGTATTGCTACTAATGTTAAACGTAGAGGTGCTGATCTAAATTCCGTAGTGGCAGTAGTTGTGGAGGAAGATAAGCCTCACTTTTTTAGGGCTCACTTTAGTGCTACACAACAAGACAATGGCAAATATAGAAATATCTACAAACAAGTGTATACTAGTTATGATAAACTTTTAAACACATACGCAGAAGTTGTTTCTACTACTACAGAAGACGTAGTAGGCCAGTCTTTTGGAGATAAAGCAAAAGACTACTTTAACTTGGAGCACTTTTTGTTCCAAGGAATAGCAGAGTCTCAAGTAAAAGATGCAATTATAGACTCCGTTAGAGACATAGCTAGTATTGGAGAAAAAGACGTTCTAGATTGGTTGGAAAGAAGTAATCTAGACATGAGAATAGTAAGAAATACTGCAACAGATACTATGGAAGTTTTTATAGGATCTAAAGTATTAAATTCCAAAGAAGCAGTAGAGTCTCGAACAAGAAAAGCAGATTTAACAAAAAGAATTCTTCCGGATGTTAGAAAAACTGTAATTGATATGGGTTCTTTAATACCGGGCATGCCCGGCTCTGACAGCTTTGTAGACATTAAAAGAAAAAAGCTGCTAAAAAAAGTTTCACAAGAGTTTAGTACTGTTAAAGGTGCAAAAGTAGTTATAAAAGAAAACCTTACTATACAGAAGAAGAAAACTTCCACTAATAAAAACGGAAAACGAACAACAAGAAGTTTAGCGACTATAGCTTTGTCTAAAGGTGCCGGAGGCTCTGCTACTCCTAAAAGAAGAGTAAAAAAGGGAGTAGCTTCTTCCCCTTTAAGATTAATTGGTTTAATAAATGAAAAGCTACCCGGACAAGTCGCTAAAAATATGGGAAGCCCACGACTTAATTATAGAACGGGTAGATTTGCATCAAGTGTTAAAGTTGTGGACGTAGCTACCACCGCCAAGGGATTTCCTAGTTTTGGGTATACTTACCAGAGGGACCCTTACGAAGTTTTTGAAAGTACGAGCGGTACTAGATTTTCGAGTGTTGAAAGGGACCCACGTTCTTTAATTGATACATCTATAAGAGAGATAGCCGCAGAATTAGCCCTAGGACGATTTTTTACGAGGAGAGTGTAATGACAACAGCTAGAGTTTATACTTCTCGACGTTCAAATATAGTAGAAGCCTTAACAGCGAAGTTAAAAAACATAGATGGATCTGGGGCTTATCTATCCGACGTAGGGAATAATGTTCACCCTAGGTTAAAATTCTGGGATGAAGTAGAGGATTTCCCTGCAGTACACCTAAATGCTGGTGCAGAAACTAGGGAATACCAAGCAGGCGGTTACAAAGACAGATTTTTAAGCGTTACTATAAGATGCTACGTTAATGAAGATGACGCACAGTATCATTTAAATGCTTTAATGGAAGATGTAGAAACCGTTATAGAAGAAAACACAAATTTACAATATTTCGACAAACAAAACAATGAGTTTAATTGTCAACAAATCACCGTAGTTAGTATAGATACTGACGAAGGTGTACTTGAGCCTTTAGGAGTAGGAGAACTACTAGTAGAGGTTCGATACTAGAAACGACTGGCACGAACAAATGTTCACGCCCTAGTCCTTTCAATATTTGCATAGGAGATTTACTATGGCAACACAATTATATTTTAGTCGCGATACTAAAGTCTACATCGAATTTAATAATAAAGTATGGGAAGTACCTGTACTCGACGGCTTTAGTTTCTCTCAAGGTAACAATACGTCTGAAATTACACTAAACGAAATGGAATCGTCTGGTGGAATTAGTAGGCGAGGACGACGAGCATTTAATGACTCTCTTGCTCCAGGCGAGTGGTCTCTTTCAACATATGTTCGTCCATTTGCTTCGGCAGGTGCAGGGGACGGCGCTGCAGATGATTCAGCACACGTACACGCAGTTGAAGAAGTACTCTGGGGTATGATGGCAGGTGCGGACACGTACAATGCCACCACATTTGATTTTGAAAACTCTACAATAATTCCTGCAACAAGTATTGTTGTAGGGGAAACCTATGAAATTGTAACTGTAGGAAGTCCTGTTACTAACTGGACAGCCATTGGATCAGCGTCGAGCCCGGTTGCCGGAATGGTTTTCACTGCCGGCAGTACAGTACCTACAGGTGCTGGTACTGTAAAGCGTAAAGTGACCGCACATGATGCTAGTAGTAACAAAATATCCTTCCACGCCTCCAACTCATCTACTCTCGGAACAGCGAACATTTATTTCATACTTGGAGATGCGAACCGAACAGTAATGAAATTAACACAAGCTGTTGTAAACGAAGCTAGTATTGATTTTGAAATTGACGGTATTTCTACAATTTCATGGTCTGGTCAGTGTTCAGAAGTACTTGACTTCAGTGGAAGCTCTATTGTACAAGATACTTCTGAAGTATCAAAAACTGTACAAGTAAATGGAACAGTTAACTCCGGAGCAACTACAATTAATTTAGATGCAGGCCATGGCGCTGCTAAAGGAGACCTTCTTTTTGGAACAGGACTACCTGCAACAGGGGCACCGATTACAGCTGTTGCTACTAATGCTATGACAGTAGCTGCAACAACCGCGCAAATCGCTGATGATGCTAGTTTAACTTTAAGAAAGCCTACTTTAGATGGTACGGCTGTTCAAGTAGGGGATGTTTGGCTAGATCAAGATAACTCTCACAAGCTTTACGTATTTACTGGAACTGCTGGAGCTTACGTTCCCGTAAGTGAAGCTGTAACGGGTTATCCAACTCAGGAAGCTATTACAGATACTTCTAACTTTATTCGTAACCGACTTACTACTTTGACAGTAGACGGTACAAATACTACCGGACTACTCGGCGGATATGACCTCACACTTACAGGTGGAAACGTCTCTGTTTCAAACAATGTTACTTTTATTACTCCAGAAGAAATTGGTCTAGTAAACGTTCCAATTGGTCACGTAACAGGAACTAGATCAGTCACAGGATCCTTCACTTGCTACCTTTCTGTTAACAGCGCAGCAAGAGATGGAACGGGAGATAAGTCACGAGACCTGTTCGAAGATCTTAGAGCTCTCACAACTGTAGTAACTAATAACGTTGGTATGACTTTTAGTATTGGTGGAGCTTCAGGTAAGCGACTAGAAATTTCTTGCCCAACAGCTCACTTAGAGATTCCGACTCATTCTATTGAAGATGTTATCTCTTTAGAAACTTCTTTCCAAGCATTGCCAGCAACAATTGACAGCACTAACGAAGTTACTTTCACTTATAAAGTGTAATTAGTAACAAATAGTAGTACTTTAAAAGGGGCTCCGGCCCCTTTTTCTTTACTCCTCCGAAAAATAAATCTTGACATTTTTCCTCCGGTACCCTATAATACAATAGTTAGCAATATGAAAACAAGGCTTTTAGCAGAGTAAAGTACATGCCAACCTATAATTTCAGACATGAGGCAGAAGTTTACGTAGTTAGCGGAGGAACAACACACAGAATACACGTAACAGACATATCTTTTAGTCAGACGTTTTCTGAAGAAAGTTACCCTGTTAATACTATTCATTCTCCAAACGATCTTTTCGAAGCAAGTGTTATTAATAAAGCAAGTGCAGCGAATTTTTCATTTTCTATGCCTGCAATAGTACAGGCAGATTATACTATTGTAGAGACTTTACTACTTGGCGCTACAGAGTTTGAACTGTACGTAAAAACTGCTAATACAGATACTTTTCGTCTAGAAAAAGCTGTAATGACAAATGGGAGTTTCGTTATCGAGCGATCTCGACCCCTGAGTCTCACTATTTCTGGAGAAGCATCGAGACTGTACAAAGGAGCATCCTTAACAGGAACTTCCGCTATTAGCAATAGAAGTTTTACTATTCCTAAAGTGGATGTTACATTAGATGATTCTTTATTAACAGATGTTATTTCTGTTAATTTAGAGTTACAAAATGAAATTGAATGGAACCCTTTCGCAACAGTAAACGATGCAGTATCTGCAACCACGATGTATCCATCGGGGTTCACTCTCTCCAAAAAAATACTCGCCGGGTCGATAACTCAATACTTAACAGGTGAGAATTCCTCTAATGCTTTAACTTTTAATACATCTTCTACTTTATCAATAAAGGCAGGAAATGGGTTACCAAATAATCAATTTAGAGGTTTTTCTTTTGGCCCAGCTACTTGTAGTTTTACTAACAGAATCGCTACAGGTACAGTATACACTCAAAACTACGACTGGAGACTTACAGATAATACAACAAGTCTTACGTCACTTTTAAACTATGTAACTGACTAAGGAGGTCATTTATAATGCAACTTAAAAAACTAATGGTTGATAGCAAAGCCGTCTGGATTGATTTTCCAGGCTTAACAGGTTTCTCTGTAGAAGTAGCTAACCTATCAAGAAAAGAACTCACAAGTCTACGAAAGCGTTGTACAGCACAAAAGTTCGATAGAAAAACACGACAACTAGTAGAAAACTTAGACGAAGATAAGTTTATTACTGAGTTCGCAGAAGCAAGTATAAAAAATTGGAAAGGACTAACTGTAGAACATTTAGAAACTTTAATTTTAATTGACACAGAAGGACAAGATCCTACTTCTGAAGTAGAGTATAATTCTGAAAATGCAGAGGTCCTTGTTACTAACTCTTCAGAATTTGATACTTGGCTCAATGAGGTAGTCTTTGATCTAGATAACTTTCGTAGCGGATCAAAAAAACCTAGCCCTAAAAAGGCTGGAAAAACTGTTTCAGAATAGCGATACTGGAATGACTCGAGATCGTTATCTTGAGATGATGGAACAGTTAGGTAAAGAGCCCGAGGAGGATGAAATTCCTCCTGATTGGGAAGACTTACCAGATATAATATATTCGGCAGTAAGTACATATAATGTATTAGGAGACAGAGTATACCCTGAAATAGGGTTTATGGGCAAGGACTATACTAACTTGCCTTATTTTATAGAAACTCATGCTATAGACGATATAGAGTTTTTCTTAGAAATAATGCACTGGCTTGATACAAGAGCTATAAAATCCTCCTCTGAACAACTAAAGAAGGAGTATGATAAGCTAAAGAGAAAAAAATAGTGTCTAATGAAGTTAAACTAACTATACGCGTAGGAGATGACGGGTCTTTAAATGTTGTAGCTAAGCAGGCAAAAGCCGCCGCAGCCGCGACAGACGGTTTAACGGATTCTACTAATCGGGGTAGAAAAGCAGCCGATGGCTTTCACAAAGGCCAAAAAGGAGTAGCAGGAGCTACTTCCAATAGCACTAAAGCATTCTCTAAAATGAACGCAAGTATGGGCGGAAGTAGTGGCCTAGTTGCTGCTTACGCTTCTCTTGCTGCTAACGTATTTGCTTTAACAGCTGTATTTGGCGCTTTACGCAGAGCTGCTCAAGTAGAACAGTTAACTGTAGGTATGTCTGAGTTAGGTAGGACTTCTGGTTTAGCTATGCAAAGTTTATCTAGAGGCTTGGTTAAGTCAACAGGAAATGCAATTAGCTTTGCAGACGCTATGCGTTCAGTCGCTACAGTTACTTCAGCAGGTTTAGATCCTAGTACAATTAATAGATTTGGTGAAGCTGCAAAAAACATTAGTATTGTACTTGGTAGAGATGTAAGCGACTCTTTTGATAGACTAAGTAGAGGTGTTACTAAATTAGAACCAGAACTACTTGATGAATTAGGACTATTTATTCGAGTAGATGAAGCCTCCGCAAAATATGGGCAATCCATAGGTAAATCGGCAGGTGACTTAACGAACTTTGAAAAGCGCCTTGCTTTCGCAAATGAAACACTCACTCAAGCGGAAGAAAAATTTGGAAATCTTGATGAATCCGTAACTTCCAATCCTTATTCTGTACTAGCTGCTAGCTTTGCTGATCTAAGCGATAGTATCCTAAAAGTAGTAAATAAAGCACTAAAACCTATAATAGGTCTTTTATCCCAAAGTCCAGAAGCTTTAATAGCTGTCATAGGACTTTTAGGGGGTAAAGTTATTGGAGGGGCTGTAGCTTCTTTAGTACGTTTTGAAGGAGCATTAGAAGTATCTACAAAGGCACAGAAAAAAGCAGCAACTGCAGCCGCAAACATTGCCCCTAAACTTAATATTACTTCTAAACTAATGAATGATTATGGTGTTTCTTTGAAAAGAGGTACCGCTACTTTAGAAGGGTTTAAAAAAGCCCAAGTAGGCGCCGCAGCATCAGTGGCGGCTAATCAAAGGCTACTTGCAGCCAAAGTTATAACACAAGAAGTGTATAATAGCAGAGTCGCTAACACTAATCAAGTATTAGCAGTTTTCTCTCTTGCACAATCCTCTGCAATGATTGCAACAGGAAAAGGAACTCTTGCACTAGCCTTGCAAGCCTTACAGAAAGGTGAACTGGCAATGGCAATAGGACTTACTCGTATAGCTATGGGCGAGTTAAGCTCAGGAATATTTCTTGCTATAAGAAGTATGTTTATGGCGGGTACTGCAACCGGTTTCTTCGCAGGGGCTTTAGCTGCTTTAAGGGCTATAGCAGGTTCCACAATAGCTATTGTAGCGACCTTAGGAGCTGCTGTAGCAATTGCACTTCCTGTCCTATCTTTGTTGGCGCTCGCACTTACACTCGGAGGAGACTTACTTGAATGGTTTAAGAGAAAGATGGCAACTGATGAAGAGAATGCTGTTACTGACAGACTAAAAGAAATGAATACCGTTTATGAAGAGCTTAGCGATAATATTAGAGAAAATAACTTGGCATGGGTGGGTCAATCTCAAAAGATAAAACTTGTGGGAGACAGGTACGAATCCTTATTTAATATTTTAGCAACTTTTAATGCGGAATACTCAAAAACAATAGCTTTGGGAGGTAAAACTTTTACGGACCCACAGAGACTCTCACAGTTAAATACAATTTTTAGCGAGTCTACTGCTTTGCAGAAGGCTTTACAAGCAGAGTTCGGGAAGAGCGCTACATCTTTAACAGCTATAAAAGGCACAGACGCAGAAAGGGTGGCTATAGGCGAGAGAATCTTAGCTACTGTTCTCGGTCAGTCACGAGCAATTACAGGGTTAAAAGATGCAGCTGAAGGACTTACTGAAGAATCAAAAAACTTTATTCAAGCTCTAACCCCAAAAACTGCTGTCACAGGTATTTCTGCACAGTTTCAAAACTTAGTAAAAGCTATAGAAGAAACAGAGCGGCAGGGAACTAAGACAGCAGATGCTATAGACACGGTATTTGAAAGGTTGAGTCAAGAAGATAGAGATATGTTAGGTATTAGTAACATTGTCAAAGAGGCAGAAGAAGGAAGAAGGATTCTTGTAACGTATGCAAATGAAGCCCTAAGACTTCAAAAGGTATACCAAGATCTTGCGATGACCAACCCTGGGAGCGCGGCCACAGAGACGGCGAGACAGCAATACGAAGTAATGAACGCTGCTGTAATTGAGACGTCTAAAAGTGTGGCCAAAGTACAACTAGCGGAAACCAAAATGAAAAAAGGGCTTTTCGCCACAATAAGAGCTCGTGCAAAAGAAGTCAAAACACAAGAAACTAGTCTAATAGTTTCTAAACAAAAGCAAAAAGTTATATCTGCAGAACTAGGAACTCTTAGAGAAATAGGGGTAATCAGTGTAGACAATACCCAAGCCCAAATAGACAAGTCGAACGAGTTGAAAGATGAAAAAATAGCAGCAGGTCTTACAGAGTTAGCATTACTAAAAAAGATAGAAGCTACTCAAGAGGACGGAAGCCAGAGGCAATTAAGTTTGGCTGCCAGGATTAGAGAAATAGAAGCAGAAAACGCAACGCTCTTAGCAGAAAAAATAGTGGGCGGGGAAGTCGATGTAGAATTAGCAAAGACTAAAATAAAAGCTCTACAGACCCAGCAAAAGGGTGAAAAAGCTATACTTGATGTACAGAAGAAACAGTTAGCTAATAGACGCGCTATAATTAATGCTCAGCAAGCTATAACAAGAAGCTTGCTTGAGGTTAATGCTGCTCGACAGGGTCGTTCTGTTACTGCAAGTGAAGAGGCCGCGTTTGCTGAAGCTAACTTAGCGGCTACGGTACAGGCTGAATATGACGCCTATCTGATAAAAGTACAAGGAATTGACTTAGAATATGACTTACTTGAAGCACAGTTTGAATTACTACATGCAGAAATAAAGCTTGCAAAAGAAAAAGGTACTATTACTGGAAGCACGGCAACGGACCTCATAGCTAGTATTGCAAAGGTTCAAACCGGGCTTACAGCAGCAAGGGCTTTGGCAAAAGGAGCTGCAGGGTCTGAAACGGTTGCTAATATAGTGGGCGCAGTTGCTGATGCAGAAGTTAAAAGGTTTAAGGCTGCAAGAGCAGTCATAGAAGCACAAGACGCTCTTACACAAGAAAGAATAAAGTCTTTATCAGCCGCAGGACGTGCTGAAGCCGCTCTTATTGAAGATCAAAGCTTGCTATCAGAGCAAAAGAAAAGAATTGAAGCTGATCTAGGCACAGAGACGGACAAAATTGCTCGATTACAGTTAGAGTTACAACTAGAGCAAAATATAAATGCACAAATAAAGAATAGAGCAGACTTACGCGCTTTAGAAGTTTCAAAACGTCAAGAACTTGGAGGAGACTTTGCAGGAGGGCTTGCAAGTCTTTCTAAAGGAATGTTTGACCAACAAGAGAAAGGTGGAGTCTTTGCAGAAGATTCTACAGCAACAACCGCAGAAAAAATTTCAAAAATAAAAGAAAGTATGGGGCCTCTAATAGAGCAAATGAAAACACTAGGTCCCAACGGGGCATTAGTTGCTTCTATAGCTGAAGGGTCTTTTGTAATTGCAGAAAGTATGTCTACAGCTTTTATTAATGGCGCAAAAGGAATGGAAGGAGCCGCCCAAAAAGCACAAGCAATAGCAGATACTATTGGCGCAGTAAACTCTATAATACAGGCCAGTATCGCTGGAACTGTGGCAAAAATTGATAAGCAAATAGCCGCAGAGAAAAAACGAGACGGAAAATCTGCAGAAAGTGTTGCTCGACTCAACGCTATGGAAAAGAAAAAACAAGCGGCACAAAAGAAAGCTTTCGAACTTAATAAGAAGATGATGATGGCTCAAGTAATTATGAGCACTGCTGCCGCAGTAGCTAGTAACATAGCCGTTGCATCAGCAGCAGCGATAGCCGCAGGTCTTGCTGCTCCGGCAGTTTTTGCAGGTACGTTAGGCCTGCTAAACGGAATAACAATCGCTATGGGCGCGGCTCAATTAGCCTTAATTGCAGGCACTTCTTATAGCGGAGGCGGCAGTATAGGCGGAGCA
>Ga0181390_1001177_pt1 | contig 11672 bp, 10 predicted proteins | sample 13SPOviralmetaG_FD_130085 | JGI IMG/M metagenome (GOLD analysis project Ga0181390, IMG submission 130085) | Marine viral communities from the oligotrophic San Pedro Time Series (SPOT) site, San Pedro Channel, CA, USA - 13 SPOT_SRF_2010-07-21 | ecosystem: Environmental > Aquatic > Marine > Strait...
ATAAAATTATCCGTCCCAACGAGGGTCGTCTCCATCAGGAGCATCGTTATCTCCATCTTTAGTCTCTTGATCGATTTGTTTTTGAATTTCTTCAATTTCATCATCAGTCTGACGTAATACGTTTTTACGTATCCATTCATTAGAAATGTATTTACCTACATATTCATCTAAGTTTCCTAACATTTCAAATCTTTCTCTCAACATTTCTGATTGTTTAAGTTCAGAAAAGTAGTTATCTTCAATATAGTCAAAGGCAATACTTTCTTTCCAATCTTTCCAATCACTCTCAGTAATAATACCTTTGAGTAATAATTGAGTTTTTAATAACTGCATAAACAAATCAGAAAATCTTTTTCTTAATCTGTCTATGAACTTCTTAAACTTTACTTCATCTCTTGTTATTTCACTACTTCTACCTAGTGTAAACTGAGCTTCTTGTTCTAATCTATTAACTGGAACATTAAGTGACTTATACAGTTTCTTTTGGAAGTATATAATATCATCTATTTGTCCTAAGTTTTCGCCGCCTGGTAGCGTAGTGATTTCAGTACCTCTTCCACCTTCTCTTCTTGGTAGGAAAAAGTCTTCTAACATACTCATATGTTTTTTATCGTCTTTGATATCACCAGTCGATGCGTCATATACCAACTTGTTTCTATATTGATTCATGATACCTCTTAAGTATTCTTCGGCTTTACCCTTAGGTAAATTACCAACATCAATATAAAATATCCTACGTTCTGGGGCACGTGATATTCTGTATATAACTAGTGAATCTTCCATCATTCTCAGTTGATTCACTGGTTTTAAAGCTTTATGTAAATATGATAATATTCTTTTTCTACCTGGGTCCATTTGACCAGATGTACAGTATGCAATTGCATCAGGATATATTTTCAATCCTTGTTCTGCTCCAGACATTAACTTGTCTTGGAATAAAAAGAACTCATCGCTTTTCTCTATAATCTTAGCACCTGTTTTAGGGTCCTGCTTTTCTTCAACCTCTTTCACCTTTCTTAATTTGGTAGGGTCGATATATCGCAGTTCTTGAATACCTTTTTTAGGCGAGTTTTTATCTATTATAATATGATACGGTAGCCTTCCATCAATATACCATTTACGATATATATCATGAGCATACGCGTTAAAGTTTAACAATTTAAGGACTGCATCAAATTCGAATTTAACAGCCTCTTTCAGTTTATCTGATATTTCTAATTCATCTAATACTAAATTAACTGGAGCTTCATCATTATTACCTACTATTGATTCATTTATTATATCCTCAACAGCGGCATCGCATTCTGGTTGTGATGCTATATCTCTGTATTTTAGTATCAAGTCGACTTCATTTTTGAACTTGTCGCCATCCATATCGATGTAAGCGCCAAAATGACCGCCCGCTTGAATTACACCCGAGCCATCCTCGTCCGTCTTAGGAACGAATGAAGGTAGTTCTTTTACTTTAGAACTCTTTCTATTTATTTCAAAGCCAAATAATTCAGCCATACATTTACCTCAATATTATCGGAGGGGACATTAAATCCCCTCGTTTAATATTATTTATATACCTACGAAGTAGTGTCTGATTCCCAGTATTGAACCTGGAATTCAACAGTGAACTCTTCTATAGTATTTTCTGAATCATAACTTACTTCTATCTCAGAAATGTTAGTTGGAAATAGACCTCTAAAGTCATATTTCTTTGTAACTTCTCCAGCCTTATTCAATTGTTCAACAATTGCGTCTGATTGATAGTCAGTAGGATTAGATAATCCTGTGTTTTCGTTATGTCCATTAATACCATTCATCCAACGTTCCATAGCGTTACGAACTGTGAAATCAACATCGTTGATTACAGTAATTGTCCAAGGGTCGAATGTTCTATCACCAGCTATTTGCAATGTTCTACCTCTGAATAATACAGGGATAGGTGCTATAATTGATGCAGGCATTTGAGCCGTTTTACACATGAAAGATGTTTGTTCAACATCGCCTTGTGCATAACTTGGATAGTTCATAGTCACCTTGAAAAGGTTAGACCTTGCTCCACCGCCTACTAATTTTGATTTAAAATCGTCTACGCCTAATATTGCCATGTCTTATCTCCTATGAACCTGAGATCTCGGAGAATTCTACTCCGGACCTAGTTGCTACGAAGCTCAATGTTATAAAGTTAATACTTCTTGCAGGCTTGATAAAGATATCAGCTACAAATTTATTACCATCAATTACTGAGCTAGTGTTGTTAGTGGTATCGCAAACTACTGAAAAGTCTGAAAGTCCACGTCTACCTTTGACGTCTCTTAAGAACGGTTCAACTAAGTTTCTGAACTGTGCTCTTGTAAATTCGTCGTTAAATTCGAATAGTTGCGCTTTAGCTGCTGTGCTAACCGCTTTTTCTAATGCGATAAAGAGTCTACGTACATTTATTCTATCGAATGCTGAAGGTCTACTTAATAAAGTTTTGTCTCCAAATAGTAAAGTACCTTGTCCAGGTAATGATACTATAGGATTGACTCTTGCTTTATATAAAGAATCTCTGTCTGCTTTCTTAGGATTAAATGCTAATTTAGTTACTCCTAAAAGTTGACCCCTGTTTACACCTGCTGGTGAGAACCATGCATCAGCTACTGAATCAGTATTTGCGCAAAGTCCTGCCATGTGTCCTGAAGCAGCTATATATCTGTATTTGTCGTTATATTTGTCATATACATATAATGCTGTTGAATCACATGAAGCATAAGATGTTGATGTTAAACCATCAGCAAAAGTTTTTACACTTGCTGCTGGAGTAGCATTGTTAACAGTGTCTTCTATTGGTGGAGATATAAATGCCATACAATCTTTCCTTGCATTTACTATTGATATTAAATCTTCCGCAATTGCTTCAGCGCCATCGGCGTCTGCTGCTGCAAAAAGTAAGTTAACATCTACAGTTTCTGCATCGGATAAAAGATCGAATCCTGCTGCTATTTCTCCAACTGTTGGTGCGTTATCGTCTAATCCACCTGTTAGTGAATGTTCAATTGCTGAGCTATGAGACTTAAATTGGTTAGCACCTTCACTATCTGTGTTGGCTGCTTTCGCTGCTGCTAGGGTAAATCCGGCTTCATCTAAGTTAGTGCTATCATGGTCAATCCAACGAATATAGTTAGATTGAGTAGTAATAACATCAACGTAATAAAGAGAGGTACCATCGTCTTTTTTAGCATCTGAAGCTTGTGATACAAACCCAAATGTTTCTAATACTGTCCCAGCTGTTCCGGAGATAGCTCCGTCTTCATCTATAACTGCAATATGCAATTCGTCGTTTGAAACGCCGACTGCAGCTGCTGATGTAGATGTACCTGGTGCAGCATCAAAATTACCAGCATAAGTCCATCCGCTAAACGGTGAACTTCCTGCTGAAACCATTGATACCTTTAAGCTATTACCCAGTACGCCTGGATGTTTAGCTGCCCATAACCCCAAATTTAGCTGACCCGCTCCATAATTATTCGCATAATCTTCATCATTTTTTATCAGCTGTCCTGTACCTTGTGCGGTCGCGTTCTTATGACCGGAAGCTACTCGAACCACTTTTAGTGCATTACCATACTTTAAGAAAGATGCTGCTACTAAGAAGTGTTTAGCTGTGGAATCGTCTGGAGCTCCAAAAGTCGCTGCAAGTTCTTGTTCAGAACCTACTGTTACTATTTGCTCCACTGGACCCCAGTTGAATGCGCCTGCGAATCCACCAATGCTGGTTGATACGGCTGGAACTACATTCGTTGCGTCAATTTCTTTTACCTCGACGCCTGGTGATACTTGAAATGCCATCGCTTTGTCCTCTATTTGAGTTAGTTAATATGTGTCATAATAAGAATATTCAATACATACTTATTTATAACAATTTGTTTTCTAACGAAGCAACTCAACTTCGATAGAATTATATTCTATTATAGGATTTTTATCTGATATACCAATTATATCATGTTCATATTGTATACCGTCTTTAGACCATTTTACAACATCTCCCTCAAACTCCATACTGTCTGCTTGTATTTTATCTTCAAACATTGATTTATATGTATTAGGTTTGAGCCAATAATCCCTATTTTTAAATTTTATTAAGATATTTTTAGCTAGGTTTTCTCCAGTAGCTTTTCTATATCCTTTTGTGCCTGGTGTTGAATTAATCTCAATAAACATTGGTGGTATTTTATTTCTATCTTTAGATGGGAATATATCTACACCTACCCATAATCCATCAACAGCTTTAGCTGCTTTTTCAACATGTTCTATTTCTAAATCAGTTAACTCAATCGGAGCTGGTTTAGAACCAAGTGATACATTACTTCTAAAGTCTTTTGCTACTACAGGTCTTTTAATAGCGCCATGAAATTTACCACCAATAACATGAGCACGTATATCAAATGTAAAGTCCTGAATCATTTCTTGCAATAAGACACCCATGTTTGGGTCTAACTTATATAATAACTGTACAGTTGAATGTAATGAACTTTCTGAATCTACTTTAATAACACCAATACCTAATGAACCTGTAAGTGTTTTAAGAATAACTGGATATTTAGCGCCAAGTCTTTCCATAGCAGGTATTGCTTTTTCTGGATGATGAACTAAAACTGTTTTAGGCTGAGCTAGTTCTGCTTCAGCAAGATATAAACTTGTTCTATATTTATCAGATGTTATTTCCATACATGCACGAGTGTTAACACATACAACACCAGCTCTTTCTAACTGAGTTAAAAAGTCTGACCAAGCTTTTCTTTTAGTAACTGGAGCTCTTACAAATACTAGTGTGTTTTCATCTATTCTAAACTTTCTTACTTTTTTATCAGTCATACCATCATAGATATACCTTACTCCATCTTCTAAATCAGAATAAGCACCTTGTACATCAACTTTAAATCCCTTTAAACCTACAGAATCTCCTTCTTTTATAAAATCATCTGCAGTAGCTTCTGGGTCATCAGGGTCTTCAGGGTCATCATACCATAGATATACATACCTATAACTTTTCTCTTCCTCTGTTATTACTGTTTTTTCAGCTGTAAATTCGTTAAAATTTTGCATTTCCTGTCCATTCTTGTTCGAACCAAATGTTTCCATCATCGTCTTTAGTATATTTATCCTTTTCGTAGTTCCCACTCTCAAGAAAACCAAATGGTAACATATCGTCTTGTATTGCAGCCAACCTTTCTCTATATAACATATCTTTCATATCAATATTTGTCAAAGCTTGAAATACATCAGTTGTAGTAAACCAAGCAAAAAGAACTAAGTTCATCATTAAATCGTCATGATTTGGAGCTTGGGCCATGTAACTATTTCCTTTACTTACAAAGGTACTCATTTCAACTATTGTATTAGCATCATTTATTTTAAGCTTACCTTGTTCTATTAAGTCTTTTATGCTTGAACAACCAATACGTTTAACTCTTCGAGTCATAGTAGCACCAAGAGCATTTGCTTTAATACTTGATTCTACAAACATGTTTTCGTATTCTAAATCATAATATAAACCATTACAAACAACTCCACCTTGGTCGTTGCTTTCAACAACTACATAAGCTTCATTAAATGTATTTGCATATTTGTATATAATATCTGGCAATAGCATTGGAGATATATTGTTATCTCTAAATACTGCTACCTGTTCAAATGGTTGTTCACTTACATCAATTATTGTAAATGTACTATAATCTTGATTTCTGCCTTTAGATACATCAACAGTCATTACATACTCGTGGCCTTCAATTGGCTGTTTATATATGTAAACGTTTTCTTTAAAAAACTCTGGGTCAACACTTACTTGAGCTAATAAATGATTAGCACTAATTAATGTATTACCTCTTCCATGAAAGGTATTACCAAACTCTTGTTCGAACTGTAACTCAGAAGTGTTAGATACAGTAGTTTCTTTCCATTTATCATCTCTTCCTGGAACATCCCACCAATCTACTCTAAACGGTTTAAACTCATTTGTTTTTTGTACTGCACCTTCCCATAGTTTATGGTATATATTACCTATTCCATTTGCTGTAGATGTAATAATAATCTGAGTATCTTTACCAGCAGATACTACAGGATAAGTTGATGTATAAAATTGTGCGTCATTTTCTACAAATGCAAACTCATCAAGGAATAGTAAGTTAATAGATAAACCCCTTATTGAACTACCAGAAGTAGCTGAAGCTATTATCTTACTATTATTACTAAATTCTATACTACCTTTATTTAAAGCCTTACATCCTGGCTGTAAAAAAAATGGTAAATTTTCTAACGCTAACGTGATACGCGCGAGCATTTCTCTTGCAACTGCTCCTTTATTTGCTAATATTGCAATTGTTTTTTCTGGATGAAACACTGCATACCATAAGAGATATACAACTGAAGATATTGATTTACCACTTTGTCTACATGCTAATACTATACTAAATCTATTATCATTAAAATGATTAAACATGTTTTCTTGATAAGGATATAAATTAAATGGAACTAATCCTTCGTCTAGATTTATAATTTTAATATATGTCCTAGCAAAATATGCTGGGTCTCTCATACATCTTTGATATTCTAGAATGTCATCTTTTGTAAATTCAGTTTCAACACCATCTCTTTTTACAGACGGATTGCCTAGATAACCAAACTCATTATTCTTTAACTTTTGCATCAATCACATTATCTCTATCTAATAAAAGTCTTTGTAAGTCTGTTGTACTACCTACAAACATATTATTATTCGTCACATTTTTTTGTTTCTCAGTTTCATCAGCTGTTAAATCTTTCTTTTTCTTTTGTAAAGACATAAGCTTTTCAGTAGTATCACCGATATTTTTTATTGTTTGAGCAAGTACTTCAAACGCTCTTGGATGTTCAGATTCTCTTGCTAATTCAGCAAGTACATCCATTGAACGAGTACCAGTATATATTAAGTCTTTATAAGTTTTACGCGAAAACTCATAATCATCTTTAATATCTTTATCTATTTTGATAGGTCTATTTTTAGTAGCTGGCAAATTCTTTTGTAGATTTGCAGCCATCTTTTCTTTTTTATCCATTATCCACCTTCAGTTTTAGTTTCAGTTACTGTAAAACTATCTGCAGTATCTGAACCACCAACAGTAAAGTCCATTTCCTCGAACGTTCTGCTGACATTATCTTTTTCATGGAAGTCTAAATTAACTTCACGTATAATTTTTTGGTCAGCTGTTGGCCCAAAGAATTTCATTTTCATTGTAAAATCTAATTGATAAGTAAGTACTCTTCTTTCAGTAAAGTCTCCCTCGTATTGGTCATCAATACTAATACCGCCAAGTATAACAGAAACATCTTGTTTATAATTAAATCCTTCAACTGGTGTAATGGTAACATTATATTCTGGTTGAAAATACGGCAATATTTGTTCAACAATTTGTAGTCCATCATCTTGATTTTTAGCTAAAATATATAATGACATACCAATATCATAAGAAGTATAATGCTTTATTGTTTTCTTTTTAGTAATATCTGACCCATGTGTTTCCGATATGATATTTCTCTTAGCCATTTTTTGAGTAGTGTCTAATGTAATACCTGTTATATCAAACGCCATTCTTGGTAATTTAATGCCCATCGATGAAGTAGCGCTGCTATCGATACGAGCTAAATATTTTTCTTTAGGACCATAAGCAAGAGGAACTCTTATCTGGTTTATAGTACTGCCATCAGCTTTTTTTCTTACTACTTGAATATTATTAAATAGTGTACCAAATACAGCCACTGATTTTCTCATTGTTGAATGATAGAAATGGTCTCCAAACATTAGTAAGTCTCCGATGGGTCGCCAAATGGATTTGATTCTGAGAAATCAATAAATCCATCTGCATCTATTTCAAATTCTACGTTTTGAGCTTGTTCATCTGTTGACCAAGAGTTACCTGTGGTATCTGTGACATCGCTATATACTTTAGCAATAATACCACTATAAGTTGATGTATCTCCTGTTATTGTTCCGCCTTGAGTAAATGATTTAGCATCTGTTGAACCTGTTGTTCCAATATTAGATACCCATATTTTACTTAATATGTCTGATGATTTAGTTCTTTGTTGAACTTCGCCAAATACAATTACATTAGGTGTGACACTTGAATCTACAGTTTGTCTTACAATTTCACCAACTTCGAAATGTGTTCCACCAGAAATAGTTACATCAATTGGCAATTGATATCCAACTTGAGATACGTTGTCATCTATATCTACAATACCAGTTTCAAAATCTTCGTCATTGTATTCAAACAATGAACACTTCATAGTATAGACTGGTAAGTTTGATAATTGATAAAATGGTTGTTCGTCTTCAACAAAACTAATTTCAAAGAAATTATTTGTCATTGGTAAGAAGATTAAATCTCCTTCCATTGGTCTTGGATTTTCTACATTAGCAGAAAAAGTACCAACTTTATCATCCCATCTTCTGCGTGATACTATAAATGTAGCTTCATCTTTTATATCTAAACCAAACTTACTATATAAATCACCAGCACCATCAAAGCCTTCTGGATTATCAATATACATTTCCATAAGGTAAGCATCATCAAATGTTGACGCAGGGTCATCATTTAAAACACTGTCTCTATTTACTATTGTACGTGGAATGTAATAAACATCTTGTCCATATATTCCTAAGGATTCTATTATCAGGTCTTCATATAAGTGTTGTTCACTTTTGACGGCCTGAGAAAAGTATACGTTTCTCGGCATGGTTTATCCTGTCATGAAGTCGACTGGCTGTTCCCAGTTCAATCTAGCTTCTTCCTCTAATCTTGTAATTTCTTCGTTTGCATCATCAAATATTTGACGTCCATTAAATGTTACGCCACCTGGCATTACCATACCCTCGAACTTGATTAAGTTTGTACCCCATTGTCTTTTGATTAATGCTGTTGCATATCTTTTTAAGAAATAATCATTGTATACATCTGTATATGTATCAGGGTCTATTACTCTATAGCATTCAATAACAATATAATCATTAACTTCAACTTCATTATCCCAATCCATATCAATACGTAATTGGTTTTTATGTCTTTCAAAGTTAATATGTTTTTCGTCTGAATCTATAACTTGGTCTAAAAGCGATAAAAACTGTTGTGACATTACATAATCAGTAAGACTACCCATGAATCCAACTGAATGTATATCATTTAAATGAATTTGATATCTTATATCAAACATATCAGTTGATGATACTGTATCTCTTATAGGCATAACTCTTATAACATCTCTTACTAAATCATTTAAAGTAATGTATCCGTTTTCGATATCACCCTTTGCAATAGATGCTATCACAGCTGTTGCACCTGATGATTCACCAGTTATTGTTTCAGTACTAAATGGCGTGTTTGAATCTTTTAAAGCGCTGTATGTAATCTTATTTCCAGTTGCTGTTTTAATTGTAGCAATTGCTCCAGAATTTGAACCAGTAATCTTTTCTCCTACTGAGAAATTACCAGCAACTGCACCTGTTAATGTTAATTCTGAATTAGTTACTTTATGCTTTAAATGCATTTTTTCAATAGAATCAGCATGGTAAAATTGATAGAATTGAAGAGCTTCGTCTACTCTATCATCTATTTGGTCATCATCAACATTGATTTCTATTACAGGCGCGCCCAAACTTCTTAAGCAGTAATCTATAAATGTCGTTTTTGAATTTGGTTTTGCCATTATTTATTCCTATTATAATCTATTTATAAGAGTTTATCCTTCCAATTTAGTCTCCAGCTGAAGGAACATCAGAAGTTGCCTTTGAAACCACGCCTAAAGTATAGGCTTGTGTTACTTGAGCATCTTCTCCTGTTGCAAGAGCAACACTATTAGCATTACAATGAGCAAGATTTAATCTAAGTATCTCTTCTTTTGCATGCCGTGCTCTTTCTATTGCTGCGTTCGTAATCCAATCGTCTACATCATGTGTGATATATTCCATTGATTTTTTTTCTGTTTCTGTTAATGTTATTGTATAATCCATAATTTTCTCCTATGATAATAATTGTCCACTCATTCTTGAGAGCGCGCCGGCGGCCCCGCCAAGTACAGTAGTAGTTGAGGAAAGTTCTACATAAATTTCTACATAGTCACCTGCCGCTAGTTGTTTAATAATTGTTGAAGTGACCTTTTCGTATTGGTTATTAGAACCAGTTTTAGCAGCCCATCCGCCATAGAAAATATTGCCGGAACCATTTATTCTAATTCCTATTCCTAAATAAGTCTGGCTCTGAGTTGTAGCTTCTAATGATAATTCACCCATAAATAAATAATTTCCAGCTACTGGAGCTGTAAACCTATGATTAGCATTGTTATACCAATTATTTACATCATGTGCTTCACCAGTCCAGTACACCTTTGAAGAACCTCCAGCTTGAGAATAAGTAGCAGCTGGGTAACACATAAATGAAGGCTGTAAAGGCATTGAAATAGTACCATACCCGCCATCAATCTTGAATTTAGAATCACTTAAAACTGCTGATCCAGAGTCACCTGCTGTATCAACCAATATATGGAAATCTTGTACATAGTGGCCACTATTTCTTCCTTCTGTAACTAATGAAACTTTTTGGTGAGAAGTTCCATTTGCTAAAACTTGTCCTAGTCCGATACCTGCATAGTTTCCTGGCGAGTTCATACCATTACTACCAAACATAGCTATTTCACCACTTGTTAAGTGAACTTTAAATGGGTGTTGTGGATTTGCATCTCCGATACCAATATTTTTGTTGTCTAATATAGTCATAGCAGATGTCTGACTACTTGAAAAAACATCAATATTAGGTGAGTTGACCATGAAATGCATACCAGTTGTATTATCATATGCAACAGCAGCATAAGCATCTGTACTGTACTCACTTTGGAAAACCAATGTAGGAAAATTGTGGCGTAAGACCATTGATCGACCCCAACCTCCGCTCATAGCCACACCACCGTTTACTTCTAAAGGTGCGTTTGGACTAGTATTTCCAGTTCCTATACCAACATAGCCATTTTGGTCTATTCTCATAGCTTCGTCATAAGTTCCTGCATTATAAGTAGCAAAAGTTAAACCTCCACTATTTAACGCCGTACCTTGAATAGATGATATCCTTCCTACTTCAACTGCAGTTGATGTGTTGTTCCAAAATTGAATCATTCCATTTTGATTTCCAGCATTTGTAGTTCTATTACCAACTAACTCTAAAATATGACAAGCTTCCTCACTTGCTGGAGTTGATAAGCTAGTTGTTGTAAATCTTGCTGGATAAGTATTCTTTTTTGCTGTTGTTGCGACATTAATGTTACCGCCACTATCAATACGCATTCTTTCTGCACCTGAAGTGTCAAAAGCTAAAACATTAGTTACAGGTCTTCTCATGCCTGTGCCTTCATTTCCAACAAAAGTAAATTGTGGATAACCTCCAGTATTTCTATCTGTTTGGTCGCCAGATACTCCTTTTATTAATGCTCCACCTGTTGCATTTGCACCAAATGCGACATCACCATCAGCCTCAATACGCATTCTTTCTGTACTACTAGTTAAAAATAATATAGAGTTTGTACCAGCTGCAGCTTCTACTACTAATCCATGTGAATTACTCGCATATAATCCACCATATCTTGTACCTGCTTTTTGAAATGCAAGTTCTCCGCCG
>Ga0181390_1001183_pt1 | contig 11662 bp, 18 predicted proteins | sample 13SPOviralmetaG_FD_130085 | JGI IMG/M metagenome (GOLD analysis project Ga0181390, IMG submission 130085) | Marine viral communities from the oligotrophic San Pedro Time Series (SPOT) site, San Pedro Channel, CA, USA - 13 SPOT_SRF_2010-07-21 | ecosystem: Environmental > Aquatic > Marine > Strait...
TCTATCTACCTTGACCTTTGTACTTAGACTTGTAACCGTTTTGCCCTTTAGAAGCGTTCTTACTATGTGTACTTGGTCGTTTTTTGTTAACCTTTTTGCGGTATGTACCGCCCACCATTTTAGCCATTACTTACGTTTATTACGATAATATCTAAATCTGTCTACTGTGTATATAATAGATACCACTAGCAAAACTATTTGTAGTGTTTGCTCTACTGCGGTAAAGCTAATTGCATACGATACGCTATTTAGACTTAGTACGTCTGCGTTTTCTTTTATCAGATTTTTCATTCTGTTTATCTAAGTAAGTTTTTAACTTTTCTATGTTATCTTCTTTAGGTTTATACATCAAAGCTACCGTCTAAAAAATCTCGTATAGTTATTCTATTGTTTTGCTCGTAAGTATCTAAATTCATACCGCTAAAGTATGTGTCTTTTGTAGGGCTTAAATCTGCACCGCTATTAGTAGAATACTCTGTAAACAAATCGTTATTGTTTCTTAGGTAATCTACCAAACGTGTAGCGTAGTATTCAGCAGTATTCTGTATAATGTTACGCATATACTTAATATCTTCTAAACTTGCTGGTGTGCTAGTTTCTGATATTTTACGTACTATGTCTTTATTCATTATTTTGTACGACAAAAAAGGCATACACTCAAATAATGAGTAATGTATTAAAACTGGTTGTATATATGTATCTGTAAGCGTTTTGTAGTTGCCACTTAAAGAACCAGCAGTTATATCAGCTTGTATCTTATCGTACAAGTCAGTACCTAGTAGCTGGTGTATATGTATGTCTTGTGCTACCTTAATGTATGGTAACAATAGTTCTACGTCTACATTACCGTTAATAGTAGTAGACTTCTTTATAGTGTCCTCACTTATAAATAATACTGCCATTTTATTTATTTATTATAATAATTTTTTTTGTGCTACTATACTTGCATCTAAATCAACAAGTAATTTAATAAACTCTTTTACACCGTTAATTTCTGAAACTGGAACGCCTAGTTCGTTTGCTTGTTTATTAATTTCTTTCAATAAAGAATTACCACGTTTTGAAGTTTGTTTTGCTTGGTCTATACTAACGTCTATACTTCTTTTGACATCTTTTAACTCTTTAATATTAATGTCAAAGTTTTTTAATTCGTTAGATATATTCTTAGATACATTTTTTATATCGCCTACTAAGTTTAATTCTACTTTATGCGTGTCTAGTTCTATACCGTTAAACAGTTTACCTAGTGCTATGTTTAAATCTTTATCTTTCATAATATTATCTAACTTTTAATTTACTAAATACAGACGTTAACATTTTTAAATCTTTGTCAGTTTCTTCTGCTAAAGCCCTTACTGTATCGTTAGCTACTTCTTTAGGTAATTTTATACCTAAATCTTTAGCACTACTTTCTATGTCTGTATGTAATTTAGCAGCTTTATCTAAATCTTTTTTTGCTGCTTTTGCACTTGCAATAGCTTTAGATAAAAAACCTTTTGCAGCATCCATATCGTCTACATAATTTGTGTAGCTTTTACCTCCAGACTTACGTAATTTTTTAAAATCGTCTACCATACCTAATTCTACTTTTTCAGACTTTAGGTTTAGTCTGTTTTGTTCTTCGCTTAAATTCTTATAATAATCCATATCTTTAATATCCTTTTTTATTTTATGTAATCACTTGCATAGTTATTAATATTTCTCACGCTCCCCATAGCTTTTTGTGAGTTTTTGTATTGTTTTATATCTAATACATTTACACCTAATTCACGAGCATTATTAAAAACTTCATTTTGTTTCTTTATAAGTTTATCTTGTTCACTAGATAATTTATTTAAGTCATTTTTTATATCTTTAATAAAGCTATCTAACTTATCTACTGATTTTGTTATTTTAGCAGATTTTATAAGTACATCATTACTAATTTTATTTAATTCATCAATAGCACTTAATTCTACTTTTTCAGACTTTAAGTTTAATCTGTTATGTTCTTCGATTAAATTTTTAAAGTAATTCATATCTTTAATATCCTTTTTTATTTACAAATCCATTTTTAGGCATACGCTTCGGTGCTACTGGTACTTTTTGGTCGTTTACTTCTGGCTTAAAGCCTTGACTACGTGCCTTAGTAGTAGTTATAGTCTTGTCTGCACTACTCGGTCTTGCACCAGCTTGTATATAAATACGTCTAAACCATTTATGATGACAATTACCACCGCCTTTAAAATGCCAGACACTATAAGTATCAGCACCATTTAAGCCCCAGCCTTTATTTACTGGCATAGTACCCATACGTAAAATATCTTCTTTACGGTACACTTTGTTAGCTGCGGTCATTTTACTGCAAAATTCTCTTTGTTCGCCACTACTACGTGTTAAGCCTTTATCTTCTGTGTACACGTAACGCACTCTATATTTAGTTTTATGCGTTTGTGTGCTTTCGCCATCTTGCTTACTCTTAGCGTTAGGTATTGCCCTACCAGTAGTAGCTAGTTCTAATTTTTCTAAATTGTATTCAAAGTCAAAATCTTCGTGTTCGCCCTCTGCATCCTCTTCGTCTATTAATTGCCAGTCGTCAAGGTTTTCATCTTCGCCAAACTCTGCAAGAAAACTATCTAATTCTGTTAGCTTGCTAAAGTTTTGCTCTTCGGCTACTGTTTCTTCTTGTTTTTCTAAAGGCTCAAATCCTAAGTGCTCACGTATTTCGTCTTGCGTTAACACTTCTTTTAACGTATCAGCATCAAATATAGAATTTAACGGCTGCACGTCTTTTATGCTAAGTGAACAAGTTATACCATTTATGCTTAAAAGCTTCTTAAAAGTCTTTAAAATGGTATTCTGAAACGGTTTTACGACCGTATTCATATATAGCTCGTATGCTTGTGTAAGTTCGTTACGCCCACCTAATTGCCCCTCTGTCTTAACTCCTAATAGCATAGGGCTTGTAACTCGGTGTCCTATCATTATATTTTGTATCGTCAGTTCGTTTAAAACTGTGTACTGTTTGTCTGCGTCAGACACTTGTATAGGTAAAATTTCTGGCTTGCTCTGTGCATCGTCAGAAAACGTAAGTACAAATTTACCAGCGTTATTAGCACCAGTAAACTTTTTAGTAATTTGATTTTCTATCTGTACCCTCTCTTCACGACTGGGTACGCCATTCGCAAAGTTAATAAAGTAGCTACCAGAAAAACCGTTAGCTATATTGTTTAAATGATAGTCAGCAGTTAAATTATCTATTTGCACCCAGTTAGTAGAAGCTACGTAGTCTGGCGTGTGGTACAATTCCATAGCTGGACTGTATAGACCACTATAAAGTAATTGGCTACCCTCGCTTCTATCCATCATATTAAACGCAGTTATACGTTTTGGTGCGTATTCTTTTTTACGATATTGCGACCAGTCAGCAGAAACGTAATACGCTTCTACCTTGCCATCTTCGTTAGGTACACCTACACGTATCTGTTCTACTGGTATGTGGTAAACCTCTGCTATCTTAGTCTTATCTTTAGACCATATTATATTTAAAGCGTAACCGCCTTGTAGTTTTAAATCAAAAGCTAGTTTAACAAAAATTTCGTGTGCAGTTTCTTCGCTATTAACCGCACCTAGAAACTTCTTTAAAGCTACATACTGCGTTAAATCTTTACTATCTTCTACTATAAATTCTTCGCCAGCTATCATAGCAGACGTAGCATTAATAACAGAAGCGTGAGTAGCACTATTGTTATATAAATCTATAAGGTACTTAGGGTAATTGTTTCTGTATTCGCCATCTCCGTAACCTATCCACTCTGCACCGCCTACTTCTATTGTTTTCGGTTGTACTTCGTTAGTTAAATTTATATTTATTAATCTATCTTTCATTTTTTTATTTTTAGACTGCTTGTACCGCACTTTCGCACCTAGTTAAATCAGTACCTACTAACTCACTTTTAAAAATGGCTACACTTAAAATGTCGCCACTATACTGTGTGTTAGCTACTGCACCGCTACCTATTTGGTTTATGTCAAATAAATCACTAATAGCAGACGTTACGCTACCACTTTCTACACCGTTTAACCTTACCTTAAATACGTTGCTTGTAGTTCTTATGCAAGTTAATAAAAATGGTTGCGTAGGAAACGATACATCTTCGCTATCTTGTTGCATCGGGTTAATTTCTGACTGTACGCCATTTGCTTTAATAGCTATACGCTCATTGTCAGCAGCTCTGTACATTTTTATTACGTCATTACCGCCTTTACCTAGTGGTGCATCGTTAGATAGCGTACCAGCTTCGTCTGGGTCTAAGTGCATAATGATAGTAAAGGCATCTAAATTTAACTGTGTTTCTAAACCTAAAAATTGCCTTGCACCATCGAAAGTTACTCTACCATTTGTTGTACTCGTTGGCTGGTCTGCACTCGTAGGTTGTATCGCATCGTTACCGTTAGCAGACTGGTCAGCCCACGAAGTTACCGAATCGCCAGACTTTGTTACGCCTACGCCAGACCTTAGCCATACTTCTAAACCCTCAAAATCTAAAGGGCTAAACGCTTTTAGTCTATTGTTAAGTTTTAAAGAGTTGCCTAACTGCATACTAGTTGTTATAACCTATTGCTAAACCGCTAGTTAAATCTATTGCAGTAAATGGTGCGAATATAACCGTACCAGCTGGTATAGTTTTTCCATCTAAATTACTGTCGTTAGTTGCTCCCGTTATAGTACAATTTGTTATAACGCTATCGTTTACAAAATGTACCGCATAGAAGTCTTTAGAAGTCTGTGCAGCAGTTGTAAATACCTCTACCGTTCCTTTTTTACCTAACTGCTCGTTAAGTAAGTCTGTTGTGTTTTTTACTGCCATTTTATTATAGTTTTGGTAATTTGTTTACAAATTTTATAAAAGTATCTGCATCTTTTTGTAAATCGTCAGAAATTTTAATAGTGTTGTTATATAAAGAATAATCTAACAAATCGTTTGAATTTATATCTACACCTAATTCTTTAGCTAATTTACGTGCTTTATCTACTTTAGTTTCTACATCGCTTTCTGCTGCACGTAATTCTTTTGCATATTTTGACATATTTGCAATATCGCCTTTTAGTTCGTTTGTAGCTTTTTCTATATCTCTTACTGGCACGTATGCGTTGTTTATAAAATGGTCAGCTTCTTTACGTAGCTTTACAAATTTGTCTAACGCTTTTTTTGCATCGTCAATTACTGCAAATTCTACCTTTTGTGCTTTTAGCGTAATTCTATCTAATTCGCTTTTAACCTTATTTTCAAAGTTTAAATCCATTATAGTTTAATGTATGATGTGTTATTATTCGTTGTGTTTGTGTTGTCAGTTGGCGTGTATTGTGTGTAACTTACTTCTGTTACGTTATTATCTTTAACAAACGCCTTGCCTTTCTCTACTATGCTACTTGTTGCTAATCCAGTATCGTTAGTTAAACTATTGCTAGTTACCTCATATATCGTATAAGTCCAAAAACCACTTTCTGTTAAAGTAATGTCTGTACCCTCTATTAGTCTGATGTTAGTATAACGAGCGTAACCAGTAATAGCACCGTAACCGTATTTAGCTTTATTAGTCATATCGTTTACAAACTTACATAAATAATAAATAGTAGTACCAGTAGCGTAAACTTTTTTCTCGTTTAGCGTAACTGGTAAATCGTTTGTAGTGCCTCTAACTATATGTAGCATATTATAATATATAAATAACTAGGTTTTATTTAAGTTTAAAGCAAAAAAAAAGGGCAAAAGCCCTCTTTTTCTTAGTTTATGTTTATTTTTATTCTGTTACCGTTACAGTAAAGTCTGAATTATCAAACGGTACAGTAGTATAAGCATTAACAAATAAGATAGGGTTACTTTCCATACCACTAAATGTTAAGTCGTAACCATTCATATCGCCAAACGCTACGCCACTATTACCAGTTGCAGTAGTCATTTCCATACCGTTCTCGCTACCTAGACACCAGATTTGTCTTTTACCATTCGCATCTACTGCGTTAGTTTCTACAAAAATTAAAAGTCTATTTTGAGCAAGTAACTTAATTTCGTTTCTATCAGCTATTGTTAACTTGTGTAATTTAATGTTTACGCTAGGCTCGTAGAATACTGTACCGTTGTCTGCACTTGCAGTTACAGTTTCAGTCATACTACCAGTACCACGTACTAAATTATACTTGTATAACGCTGCTGGGGATAAATCTAAATCAGTTATAGCACCGTTAGCAGTTGTTAATGTTGCATCAGCTAATTGACAAAAATAAACAGCACGAACACCGCCTATAATATCTTTACAGTCTAAAGTTCTTCCAGTTGTTAGTTCACACGCCATATTATTTATGTTTTAAAAGTATTATGCAGAGGGCATTACACCCCCTACACTCATACTATGTTAATTATTAGTCTAGTCTTACAATGTCGCCACCTTGTGCGTGTTGTACACCAGCAGTATATTTAGCTACTACTCTCACGTTGTCAGAGCCATCTAATTGTGCCATATCTAACATTTTAATTTCTGCGTGGTCAGACAATAAGTCAGTACCAAAGAATAAGTTAGATTTTTGAGCTACTGCCATTTTGTTGTCTAGCATACCTTGACATACTGCAATCTTAACACCCTCAAATTCTGGTGTGTATTGCCCCATATGGTTGAAAGGAAACGCAGATAATGCAGAGATAGCAGAGATATACAATTTGTAAGATTTTGGGCTAACGTAAATGTATAAATCTTCTTTAGAGTAAACTGCACTAGGTACAGAAGCTAAAGCCCCTTGAAAGTTAGCAATAATGTTACTAGCAGTAAATGCAACACCAGCACCGCCAGCGTTGTCAGCTTCTACAATAGCAGCATCGTTTTCGAATAAACCGTTACCAGCGTGCATAAATCCAGTAAAAGCACCAGAACCAGCAATACCAGCCCAGATGTTACTCTCTACGTGGTCTGCAATAGTACCAGATAGGTAAGACATAACAAATGCAGTAAAGTCGCCAGAGAAGTCTCTGTTGTGTGCACCAGCACGCATTTGAGATGCTTGCCAGTCAGCAAGTAAATCTTTTTTACATAAGTCTACATTAATCTGAAATTCTTTTGGGTCTAAAATTCTTTCAGTTAGTGTTAATGTTCCAGCATCTGTAAAGTCGCAAGAAGCATCTGCTACCAAAGAAGCACCAGCTACTTTAGTAATATTTCTTTTAGTTTTTACGTTTTCTAATACTGTTAAGTATTCTAAAGACGTAGCTGATTTTAATGCTGCTGCAATATATTGCCCAGCGTGTTCTCCAGCGTAGTTTGATGTAATATCAAATCCCATAGTTATTTATTTATTAAGGTTATATAGAAATCTATCTTGTGCAGATAATTTTTTGTACTCTGCACTAGACAATTCTAAGTTATTTGTTTTGTTGTGGCTATTAAATTTATTAACTCTTAATGGCTCGCCACTCGGAGCATCAGATAAATCTTCTACTTGCTTAGATAAGTTTACGTTTTCGTCTTGCAAGTCGTTAATGTTTTCGTCTTTTGCAAGGTTTTCGTTACGTACTTCGTCTAGTTCAGCTTTAATTCTGCTAATATCGTTTCTAACTTCTTCTAAAAGTTCTTTAACTACCGCACCTACTTCTTCTAATACAGTAGTTTCGTTTAGTTCTTCTTTAGAAGTTTCTACCTCTTCTACTTCTTCTTCTTCTGTTTCTTCTTCTTTAGCTTCGCCTACTTCTAAAACTACACCAGCTTCGTCTGTTGTAAATTCTGTACCATCTTCTAAAGCGTAAGTACCAGCTGGCATAGGTGTTTGCATACCATCTTCTGAAAGGATGTTTAATACAGTACCCTCTACTAGTTCGTCAGCTTCTGATACTATAATAGTACCATCTGCTAATTTATTTTCGTAAGCTAGTGTTACAGTTTCTTGTGCTTCGGTATCTAAACCTAGTGCTACTTTTATACGTTCTTTAATATCCATAGTTTTAATTTTATTTTATTTTTTTTAAAAGTGCGTTAGCTTCTTTAATCCCGCCCTTTATGGAAGCCTCTCTTTTGTTGTATAATTTTATTAAATCTTTAGCACCTAAATCTTTTGCCATTTTCATAGCATCATCTAAAACACCTTCGGCTATTTCGTAATTTCTTTTAACTTCTTTTACAGACGTTTCTATTTTTTGTAATCTATCTTTAACATCACTCATAGAATCTTCTGCTCTTTTTTCATATTTTAGCATATCATCGTGCAAGCCTAACTTTACTTTTTCAGCTTTGTCAAACTTTGATAGTTCTGTATAAAATTTATTCTCCATAGTGTAATATATAAAATATGTTTAAATGTTTTATTTTTCTAATTCTTTTAGTTTGCTTATTGCCCAGTTAACGCCAGCAGAGCCGCCCCACGCATCCCACATTAAACCACCGCACCCATCGCTATACGCTACGTCTTTGTGTTGCTGATGTCTTTTAAAGCTAGCCATACGTGCTATTGTATCACGACTTATAGGCTCTGAATTTGCTAACTGGTTTGCTCTGCGTTTTCCAGTAGCTTCGCCACAAGTACCCCAGCCATTCGCCTCTACCCATTTTAAAGCCCTTTTAGCGTTGTTAGTCGCAGCTTGTGGGTAATCTGTATAACTCTCTAATAATTCTTTGTTAGCTTCGTCCTCTTCTATAATCTCCATTAAAGACTTTACTATGTCGTGGTCGCTACAAGGCATATAAAATATGTCGCCATCTATACTATGTTCGTGCGTACCCTCGCATCCTAAAGTTTTAGCGTATTCTAAGGCATCTTTTTCGTCTGTAAATAATGGTAAGCCATCTACTTCGCCTACTGGCTCTGCGTATTTCTTTTTATCTTCTTCGTCTACCTTTGCTAGTGTTTGCATTTTGTCGATAAAGTAGCCCTCTATACTTAATCCTTTTAGTTCGCCATCTTTAATCCTAGACCATACCTCATCGTTTAAAACTCGCATAGCTACGAACCACGTACCTTTTGGTAATTCGTACCCATACAAGTTACTCTTATCGTTTTTGCTATCTTCTACTATCCAGCTTTCTACGGTGTGTACACCAGTTACTTTTTCTTCGTGTTGTAACGTAGCGTTGTTAGTGTTTTGGTGCTTCATATAAGCCTCCGCAGCCTTACGTACAGTATCAGCAGTAAAGTACACGTAGTAATTACGGTCTTTGTTAGCATCGTATCGGTATATCTGTTTGTAAGGTATTAACGCTGGACTAATAAGTAGTCTTTGCTCTTCGTCTACTTTAGCTAGTGTTAAGTTATTCTCTTCTGCATTAAAGTAAACAAAGTCTGTTTCTATTGCTGGACTTGTTACTAAACTAATTGCATCAATAGCTAAATCTTCGTTATCAGCATCTATAACTAATTCTACTATGTCGTAAGTCTGGTGTGCTTTTTCGCACTCTTCTAGCGTACTGTATTTACAGTCGCCACTACCATACTTAAATTTTCCGTCTTTACATTTTGTACAAGGCATATATATAATTTTAAATTGTTGCTTTACGTCTTATTTTTGTTAATTTATCTTGTTCTCGGCTCATATCGTCAGCTACTACAAAGGCTTTAACTACGCCACTAGTTGTACCGCCTACACCCTCACTACCAGCAAAAGCACGACCGCCACCAGCTTCGTTCATAGCACTAAGTAATGGTTTAAACATACTTGTACTACGTGCGTTAATTACGCTTTCGCCATTTGATAGCCTAGCATTTACGCTATCGCTAGAACCAGTACCAGTACCGTTAACTAAACCACCTTGTGCAAATTGTGGCGGTTGTTGTGCTTCTATCTTTTGCATATTAGCAATACCAGCAGCCAAAGTAGTACCAGCAAGAATAAAGTTAAATGGTGGTGGTGCAGCTGCTAGGGCAGCACTTACACCTTGATATGTATTAATACCAGCTTGCACTAAGGCTACCGCTTTACCAGCTTCGCTTTCTTCGCCTAATACAGACTTTAAATTATCTAATCCCTCGTTTAATAGTTGTAAATCTTCGTCAGCTTGGTTACGTTTAATTTCTGCTATTGCTTTTGCTTTTTGTTCCTCTAATGATATTGTATCTTGCCCAGCTTTATCTGCTAACCTAAATAACTCTGCGTATTGTTGCTCTACTTCTAATAATTCACGCTCTCTATTGCTTACGCCCTCTAATGATAATTCGTTTTTTACGTCTAGTAGTTCTCTTTCTAAAGATATTCTATTTTGTACTTGTTCACTAGTGAAACCCTCAATTTGTGCATTTACCGCAGCTAATTCGTTTTGTGCTTCTGTAAGGGCTATAAGGTTTTCTTGATTTTGTAGCTTATCAAATTCAATTTTAGCTCTATCTAATTCTAGTTGTCGTAAGGCTAACATTTCTACACGTTGTTTTTCTAAAACTTTGCCTAAATTTTCATTTGCCTCTATTCTTTGTTTAAAAGTTTTAGTTTCATCGTCTCGTATTTTTCTTAATGCTTCTGCCTCTAAATCATACTTTTCAATTAAACCTTGTACTTGTACGTTAGCAAGTTCAGCAGTCTTAGCTAACGCTACGTTTGCTGATGCACTTTTTACTGTTTCTTTAGTGTAGTCTACTACTGCCTTAGTAACCTCTGTAAATGTTTCTGCCACCTTATCTACTGTACCATCTACGCCAGTAAATACGTCTACCATTTCTTTACCCGCTTCTTTAGCTAATGCACTCGCAGCTTGAAACTCGCCAGCAAATAGTAATTTAATTGCAGAGCCTACTAATCCAACTACTTCTAAAATACTGTTAAACCGTTCTACTATATTGTCTGTTATTGCTTGCCCTAAATCTTTTATACTATCTAATGGGTTTTCAAAAATATCTTTAAAAAATTGTGTTACTTGCCCAAAATTATTAAATACAAAGTTTACAAAGTCGTTAATAGCAATACTCGTAGCTTCAAATGCAGTATTAAAAAAGTCTGCGGTTTTTTGGTTTTTCATAAAAACCTCTGATAGCATTTCAAACGCTTTAAGGGCTAAACCTATACCAGCAGCTTTTAGTGCTACGCCTACGCCTTTTAAACCATCACGAATACCACCAGTAGCTTTAGCAGTTTCTTTAGAAGCTTCGCCTATATTTTCTACTCCTTTTTTTACTTGCTCTAAATCTTTTTTTGCATCGCCTACGTCCGCACTTAGTTTTAATATTACTTCTTCTTGTGCCATTTGCCTATTTTTTTGTGTTTGTATTTTGTAATTGATGGTAGCGTGTCTTTAAGTGCAGAAAAACCTAAACTTATTACATCGCCAGCTAACTTAAATTTTATTACTTTTTCCATTATAGTTTTACTTTTACTTCTGTTACATTTAGTATTACATTCCAGTAAGCGGTGTCGCCAGAAGCACCCTCTACTTTAAGTTCTATATAATCTGATGCGGTGCTATTAATAGCTGCAAACTCTATGTCGTAATTTAAGTGGCTATCTCGTAACGCAGTACCCTTAACGTGCGAAACCTCTGTTAAAACACCACCGCAAAACCTAAATGCTGCGTGTCCGTAATTAGACCACATTAAATTCTCTACTGGGTTTAAAGCGGTAGCAGTATATTCTATTAACATAGCACACTCGTAAAGACTACCAAAGGCTGCGTTTCTATCTAATGCTAACCGTTTTAAATTATACCCGCCTAAAAATAA
>Ga0181390_1001187_pt1 | contig 11641 bp, 13 predicted proteins | sample 13SPOviralmetaG_FD_130085 | JGI IMG/M metagenome (GOLD analysis project Ga0181390, IMG submission 130085) | Marine viral communities from the oligotrophic San Pedro Time Series (SPOT) site, San Pedro Channel, CA, USA - 13 SPOT_SRF_2010-07-21 | ecosystem: Environmental > Aquatic > Marine > Strait...
ACCTGTAATAACAATTATTTCAAATACAATGGATTTGCAAAGTGTCCTCACAATCACAGAAAGGGCAACAGCCAATAAACAACAATGTATCCACATAAAGAAGGTCAGGTATAAGTTGGACGATAGGGGTATATTCTACTTCTCTGATAGGTATGATAAGAACTACACACACCTATGGGAGGAATAATATTGCTAAATATATATGGATGAAAAAACAAGAATTAGCCTATGGAAAGCCGTTGAGGCTATAAATATTTGTAAAGTTTCCCAAGATGAATTGAAGCATCATCACTCATCAACTCCCCAATCACACACCTATACACAGAGTCCTTTATTTGCGCTCCTTGGTATGCGGAAAGCACAAAAAATTGGACGGGCAAGTGCAAATCCTCAAAGTTGTCCTCAATAGCCGACTGTATCACCCGTGCCAGGTTGCGGTAGAAGTATGCCCGTCTGGGAGGCATGCGCTCTTGGATGTTCCCAACCAGCATAGCAATTGTAATAACATCTGGTGCCTTCTTGTTATCTGTGCGTAATCCCATCAGCCCATTACAGAGTGCTATGAATGTTCCCTCTTTCATACCATCCTTGTGCGTATCCAGCAATTCCATTACTTTGTATGGTAAGTCCATATCTTAATATTTATGAAGATTAATTTTTAATATTGTAAGATGATATACCACAATGTTCTCCAAGCCAGACGAAATCAAGATACCCATTTACAAGAAACCCATACTCACTGTTGCACGAGACTACATAGAGAAAAAGGAACATAAGTTTCAGAACACCAAAAATGATCTCAAAGAGAATCTGTTAAAAAATGTCTGTAAGTAGTATACAAACATGGCTTCAATCGGTAATGATTTAAGAGTTAACAGCATTTTTCCCACTACAAAGAAAGCAGTAGTCATCAATCATACTGCAATGTCGGGCGTAAGGACTGTGGGTGGGTTCCTGGATTGGAACGCCTATGGCGAGGTCAATACCAACCCCTATGACGCGCAGGCGTTAAAGGTCAGGGCTGGTTTTCTACCAGAAGAGAAACTACTGAACTACTGCATAGCAATTGACGCCAGCAACAGACCAGTAGTGGCTGGGTCTTATCAGGACTTCTTCATCAGGGATCCCAGGTATACAGAGGGAGATTGGCTATCAGTCCAGGGGTCAGTCAGTTCCGTGAATACCCTACATGACCTTGGGGTGGTCCCATACTTTGAAACCACCTTTGATAACGGATGGGTCAAGGTGTGGAATGCCAGTGCAACGGACTTCTCTGGAACATTCCACCTAAACATCTCCTTTCCCAACAGGGTAGGCGAGGCATCCCTACTCCCGTAAATTAAATATATTCTTATTATATAAACAATCATGGGTTCAATCTCAAATGACATCTTTTGCAAAATACTCCGTGCTTCCGATAAGGTCTATGCCACCGAGGAGGTTATTACCAAGAAACTCACGCTTGCGGACGACGCAGGCAGGGAGTATGACTTTAATACCAAATATTACAATTCCACCCGTAATTCTGGGGAGAACCTTACCGCGGGAACGGAGTATGACCTGGGGAATGTTATGACCCTTGCAGGGGTTCCTGGTATCCCCAGACAGTATGAGTTTTACTATGAGTTCACAGCGCCAGATCCGTTAACAGCAGGGGGGTCCAAGGACTTTTACTTCAAAGACGACCGCTCTGCGGGTGGTATAGTAGATGCAGGGTTCAACCACGCCCAGACCGTCTGGATTACCAACGGCACCGACGCCAAGTGGTATGAAATACAGATTACAATAAACGCGGATTCAGCGACACAGGCACACATTACCTTTACAAACACTGGTGCAGCGGATTACACTGGGGCAATTAGGTTCACCATGACCCAGACACCCGTTCGTCAGACTACATAGTTAAAGAAATAAAAATATATTACTATAATATACAGGCCAAGCATGAAATCTGCTACCTCAACTAATATTAAAAAGCGCGTGAAGGCTAATGATGTATTTATTACCCCTCTGGCGCTTGCTAAACAACACATTGGTATGATTGACTACACACCCGAGGATATCTGGTATGATCCATTTAAGAACAGTGGTTCCTACTACAACCAATATCCCACTGATTGTAAGAAGGAATATTCAGAGATACTGGAAGGTAAAGACTTCTTTGAATACCAGGGGAGTCCAACAATCATTTGTAGCAATCCTCCCTACTCAATCTTAAACAAGGTCATGGAACACTCTGTTTCACTGCAACCCCGTGTGATTTCGTACCTAATTGGAATGGGAAACTTCACCAATAAGAGAACTGAATACATGAGGAACCAGGGGTATGGGTTAGTAAAGATATTTTACACCAAGGTGATGTCCTGGTATGGGATGAGTATGATTGTGGTGTTTGAAAAGGGTAAGCCAGACATGGAAGGATTTGGATATGACAGGATTGTGTGGAAGCATAGTTAAAGAAATAAAAATATATTACTATAATATACAGGCCAGCATGGTTCGCCAAGAAATTGAAATCATCTCAAAAATCCAAAATGAACTGGAAGCATCTGATGTTGCATCAGGCAGGGGGACCACTGGGGTCTCGGACAAGACTGTAAAGAATTACATTGATAGGTTGTATAAGACCTACCAAGTCAATGGCGGGTGGGACAACCTTATCAAGTGGGTTCAGGAGAAATACCCCAGTAAGAACACCCAGACTTCATTTTTCAGTGCATACCTCGGAGCCAGTAAGCACAGTGCCACATTCAAGAAACTGATTGCCAGTCAGGCGGACGAGATCAAGACCACACAGATGAATCTGGTTAAAGCCAGAACAGCAACACAGGAAACGCACACTATTAAGAAAGTGGTATCCTATGATGAGTTAATGGATTTACTACCAAAACTTACAGGCCAAGACCAACTCATGCTTTCATTCTACACCCTTATGCCCCCCAAGCGTGGTGATTTCGGTGCAGTTAAACTACTCAAACATTCAGAGGTTAAAGATACACAGGAGGCCAACTTCCTTGATGTTGATACCTATGAATTAACCATAAAAGACCACAAAACAAGAGCAACCTTCCAGTTCATTAAGGAAAAACTACCAGTAGAGATTCGCAAATATCTCCGCAAGAGTTTGAAGGAAACCCCCAGGCGGTGGCTGTTTACCAAGGAGAACGGCCAGCCCTACAAGGATACCAATGACTTCACCAAGTGGGTCAGGTCAGTGTTGTCCCCCCACTTTGATAAGGTGGTGGGTATAGATGCCCTCCGCCACGCATACATTACAGAGTTTCACCAGGGATCCAAGACCTATGCAGAGCAGAAGGAACTTGCCAACAGCATGGGCCATTCTCATGCCGAGAACCAGAGATATCGTCAGGAGGGATAAATATACAGGCGAATAAAAAATATTCATATAATATATAATGACTACAAGAATAGGTATCATATATTGTATCAAATCCGAGGCACTCCTGAAAGCATACACAGGATCCACCACCAAGAAATATGCATCAGAGCGCATCTCACAGCACAGGTATGATTATCGGCATAGAGACACACGCTTTAACTCATCAAGTTTTGAGGTAGTATGTGATCCACAGGCGAAGATTGAAGTGTTGGAGAAGTTTGAATACACAGACATCAGACAGTTAAGGAACAGGGAAGGCCAGGTCATGCGCGCACTCATGGCTGATGCTGACTTTGGGTATGAAATTGTAAACAAGAGGTTGCCAAAAATATTGAATGTGTAATAGTTAAAGAAATTAAAATATTATATAATAGTATAATGCCCTCCACCTCACTCATCCCCTACCTTGAATCCCAGAACATCCTTTGGTTTCCCATCTACATTGAAGTAATTGATGGAAAGAAACAACTGCAACCTTACCGCGAGACGGGTAAGCGCCCCAAGACCACTGACTTCAAAGACCTTACAGCGCAAGAAATCCAGGCCAGGCAACAATGGATATCCTACAAGCACATAGCAATTGATACCACAAACATAGGACAAGTTGATATAGATAACAAAGATATGGACTGCACTGACGCAATTAACAACAAACCACACTTCCTTTCAACTACCAAGAAACTACCACACTTCTTTGTGAAGTTTGACCTACCAGAGGGCGACACTCGTACCAAGATAACCCTGGCGGATACCCCTGGGGTAGACTACCTATGTGGTCTCTGGTCTTGGGCGCCCAGGGATGTAGAGGTAGTGAATGCAACCAAAGATATTCAGACTTACATTGTCCCAGATGAGAGGGTGGAGAAAGAGTATAGGGAATACAACACTGATTACTCTGGTGTGGAAATTAAGGAAATATTAGAGGCCATACCAGCGGATTGTTGCTATGATACCTGGGTGAAAATAGGTGCTTCTCTGTATAACTCTGGATTCAAGTTTGAGGACTGGGATACTTGGTCTCGGAAGGCTGAAAACTACAACCCCAGGGGAATGGAAGCCAAATGGGATTCCTTCATGACCTTGAAGGATGTTGGATTTGGAACGCTCATGTACCACCTGAAACACTATGCACCTGCCAAATTCCGTGAGGTTTCCCCTAAACTCATGAATAAGGAAGAATGTATATTCATACAGGACATAGAGGGCAATGAGTATAGGACCCTGACTAACAAGTCTGTGGCCGAGTTGTTCTTCAACCAATTCCAGGATAAGTATGTGTTTGATACTGACTGGTATATGTTTGATAAGGTCTCTGGTATCATGAAGAAACTGGATAAGAAGATGGTGGAGGCATACATGTTGAAGGATAGTATGACCTACATTACCAATCTACTTAACAAGATTATTAAGATTACCAAGGACAAGGATTCAGTTGATAAACTCATCAAGATCAAGAACAAGACAGAGTCTTCTGCCTTTATGAAAGCATCCTTTGCCTTCAAAGAAACCAGGTTTGCTGACTCGGAGTTCAGGGAGAAATTGGATACCTTCCAGCACACCTTTGGGTTTAAGAATGGGGTGTATGATATGAATGAACTGGGTGGTAGATTCAGGATGGGCGAAAAGACTGACTGCATTTCAAAATATGTGAATTTCAACTGGGATTCCATTTGCGACCATGATTTCTTTGATAACCTGATATACTCTATGTTTGAAGACAAGGAGATGGCTGATTGGTTTAAGAAGCACCTTGGGTCTCTGTTTGTGGGTGGAAACATTGAGGAGAAGTACTACTTCTGGGATGGAAGTGGCCGAAATGGGAAGGGCTGTGTAGATACCTTACTTAAATCCATTATGGGTAAGTTCTACACGGGGTTGGATGTGGCCTACTTCACTACATACAAGAAGGAGAGCAATGCCCCAGAACCCCACTTGCTTAAAATGAAAGACACCAAGTGTGTAATGATTAATGAGTTGGGTGAGAATACCAAGTTAATTACTAACAAAATAAAGCAGATATCTGGTAATGATGCCATACCAGCGAGAGCCTTATATAGTAATGATGTTATTGATATTGATTGTTCCTTCAAGTGTATCATTCAAACCAATCACCTACCAGAGTTCACAGACATTGATGATGGCCTGCTGGATAGGATCTGTCCGATTCACTTTCCGTTCAGATTTGTGAGTGAGGATGTATATGACCCAGAAGACCCCCAGCACAGAAGGGCAAATACTGAACTCAAAGGGGTATGTAAGGAGAAGAAGGTAGAGTTCTTCAACTATGTAATGAATATCTGTGTCCCAGCATACAGGAACCATGGTATCTACCCCCTACCAAAAATGGTGGAGAAAAACATAGACAAATATAGGTCCAAGATTGATGATGTGGGATTGTTCGCCCGCACAGAGTTGAAGGAAGTACCATTCCTATCGCAAATCAAACCAATTCCCACTAACATCATGTTCGCACATTATGTGGCTTGGAGAACACAGGTTGTGGAGACCGAGGAGTGGAAGAGCAGGGACAAATTTGCCAAGAGGTTGAAGTCCATTCTTGGCGAAAGTGCATATAAGAGGGCGCTGTATGAGGGTACCCGTCAGCGGTGCATCCATGGCTATGAGTTTGTAAATCAATATGAATATATCTCTTCGGATCATTAATTATTAACATTTGAACCTGTTTTTAAAATCACTAATATTCTTATCTAAATCTTTGCTATCTCCCCATAGCAAATATCTGGATAGCGCCCCAGGGGATTGGCCGTCCGTCCAATCCTCATTCACCCTATGTCTCTTTATGTAGTTTCTGCGCGCGGTATCATCCGCACCATCTATGTATGTAGTAGAACCCTTGGATCCAAAATGAACCACCTTCCTATCTGGTGGCTGGCACTGGGATACCTTACTCTTACATACACAGAATACTGCCTTGTATTTCTTTAATGCTTTATCACTCTTTGATACTGATATTAATTTCATATTACTATTTAGCAATATAATTACTGCCGACGGCATGAACCAAACACTCCGTAGGGGGTCTGTTGAACCACGGGGGCTGGGGGTGGTGTAGGCTCTGCAAACCGTGTGGCCTGTTTGCTCTTCTTCTTCTTCTTGTAGATGATCTCTGGCTCATCATCACTGTCTGACTCCGATGCAGATACATACACTATTTTCTGCTTCTTGGCCTTCTTTTTCTTCTTATACACCACCTCCTCGGGGGTATCGTCGTCCTCGGGTTCCTTGGGGGCGCTGGGCTGGGCTGGTGGCTCCTTGGGTTTAAGTGCGTTCTTTACCCGCTCTTTGCGCTCATTGATAGCCTTTTGTTTTTCCATCCGCTCAACTTCCTTTTCGGCCTTACGCAATTCTGCATTCTCCTTCCTGACCGCCATGGCCTTCAACCTTGCCTGTTCCAGGGCCGTCTTTTGGGCGTCGGATCGTGGTTTTTTCGGTTTGACCCCTGGGTCCTGGGGAAGTTGGATGGTCTCTTCTTCTGTGGGTTCTATGGGATTTGTGTTGGGTTCAGCCATTCTCCTGTACTTTACTATCAGACAATATTTTTTTCTTCTACCACTGAAACAATTTCTATATTATATAATTTTTAAGAATTAATATGGGACACCTGGACGGGTCATTTCCAAAAGTAGACTCAAATATTTTTAACATGAGGATTTATATGAAATTGAGACGAGTTTGGGAAATAAGCCGTCCACCCGTCCCAATGGATTTTTTCAGATCCAGAAGTTGGATGATGAAAATGTTTATAAATATTCTAAAAAGATTTTAAGATTTCTTCATCTATTAATGTCTGTAAAATGTTGAAATATATTTAAGAAATATTTAAACAATTTATAAATTATACAAAGTTCTGTGGTATTATGAACTCATCAAAACATCTTCTAAACATTGACAGGTGTTCTGGTTTTGGGCTGGTATCAACAAACATGAAACTATATGGTTTGCTATCACACACTCCATCCCACATATCCACAAACTTCTCTGCCCCCATGCCAAATGAGAGATCTTCTGCAATTAATTTCTTTTCTTTTTCATTATAATTTTTGAATAGGCACCACAGTGTGGCATTTGCCCTCACTGGCTTCGGAAGCCCATTCCCTTGCGACTTGTAGATCTGGGATATTACAAATGGTGAAATACCAATGGCCCCCTCACCTTTTATGGACCCCAAGTGCCTATACAGAAGACACATCTGACTTAACTTCTTACCGAAAACCTTACTCTGCACGGAGTCATCAATGAGTAGTGCTATCTTGGGTTTCCGTCCCCCCCATTTGTGTGTGGGTTTTTCAAAATTACCATTTCTGTAAAATCTCATTAGCATTCCATCCGTTAACCTGACCCCTTCTTTATCAATGTCCTTCATGAGTTTATTGTATGCCTTCATCTCCTCATGGTATTTGACATAGTCATCCCTTTCTGCCTCTACCTTTTCTTTGATTTTGTCTATAAGCATGGGATCATCCAAATCATCAAAAATGTTCTCATTAGAAATATTAAGATTTTGTAGAATATCCCAATTACTATTGGCTGTGGGACTCACCAGGATAGTGTAATCATATTCCATCATCTTGATGAGATTGACTGCACTAACTGATTTGCCCGCACGCGATCTCCCCACGAGGACACATAGGGCATGAGCCTTGGGTAGGGCTGGTGGTGTAGGGTGGTTCCCTGATACTGCTTTTGGTGCAATAATTTTAGTTCCCGATATCTTAACGGTCTTCATTAAAATACATAGATATTTTATTCTGTTTGGATGTTCCTGGTTGATTCGCCTTCATCCAGGGGTTTCTGTTCTGCAACTTCCTCCATCAACTGGGTGAGGGCTTTGGGTTCCCCCGCGACGGGTCCGCGTTCGCCCAATGCTATTTTATCCAGTGCGTCCAAAGCACCCTGGTAATCCCCACCCCACAGATTCTCAAATATCCTATATCTCTCTTCGCGGGTTAGGGTCTTGAACCTGGTGGGTGCTTGGAGTCCCTGCGCTCGTAGGGCCCTCCTCCTTTCTGGTGTATCATAGATGCCAAATTTCTTGGTGAGTTTTTCACCATATGCTCTATCCAGTTGCAGAAGGGGTTTCTCTTTGTAAGCGGATCTAAACCCTTGGAGGTCGGCCAGGTCCTGTGCGCCGAGTGCCTCATCCAGGGCCATCTCCTCCCTCTCTATCATGGTTTTCATTCCAATGTCGGATCTCTCGCGCAGATCCTTTGCACGGTCCAGGAGGTTTTTGATTTTGCTTTCATCTGGGCGTTCCCCGCGTCTGACCTGTTCCATCATTTCCATGAGTCCGTCCGAGAGTGGGTCGCCCGTGCCGAAACTGCCAGTTTCATCCTTCTTCTCCATGGCCTCTGCTATCTGGTCTTCACCCAGAGCCAATACCATATCCTCCAACATGTTATCAACAATGACTCCGTCGGGGATACCTGATGGCGAAGTAAGTAGGTGATGGTTAAAAATATCCATGAAAGTATTGATTGGGACTTCTGGTGTGAATGCATACTGGTTTGCGTAGGCTAACCTTGTGCGGTCAAATGGATTTTCCGACCTTATCTGTGTCTGTGTAGCAGAGCGTTGGAGTTCCAACATTCCCAAGACAGGGTTGGCGCCCAACAAAGTCTTTGCTAATTTGGGAGCGCCTTGGATTCCTGATTCCAGGAGTGTTTGTTCCCCCATGAGAATGTCCTTAACCTTACGGTATTTGATTGCCGACCTTTCCCTCTCCGTCAGTGTGCCACAAATGGCTCTAACCATAATATCATCTTTGGCGTAATTCATGTTGTTTATGTTATTAGACAATAAAATAATATCCACCTATATCATTATAAGCACCATGAGTCGCATGATAGGAAACGATGCCCGAGTAGGTAAATACTTTATAGCCCCCGAGTTGGGAACCAAGGAGGAACCATGCCCCCTGATGCATAATTCCCGAGATTTTATTACAGGTGTAGACCCCGTGGGAAACTACATAATCAGGGATGATACCCAGTCCATAGACAGAATATCAATTAACAAAAATACAGGTGTAATTACATTCACGCCCCCCCTGCCTGGTGGTGGATCCAGCAGTGGCTTCACAGACTACCCCCTTCCTGGTCTTGTCCCTGGCGAATACACCCTCGCCACCCTTAATGCTACGGGTGTAGATTACCAGGCTGTTGGATACTACCAACTTACCTCCCAGACTGCTGGCTTCAAGCAGGAAATATACTTCTGTTCCACCACAATGCATCGCACGGCCACGGGTCAACCACAGGGGGACATCTATGTTATCCAGAACCTGACGCAAAGTGATACCCCCCCATTTGTTGAACTTAAATTGCGTGAGATAAGCCCAACTGAAATTGAACTCATAGTGCAGGTAGGCGTTCCGTGTGATGCCAACCTGCGCCAAATTGACGCCACACAGGGCTGGGTTCCCCCTGGTGCGGTGGTGGTAGCCCCCACTGGAACAGATTACCTCACCATAAACACCCAAAGCACCCTGGATAGTGAGACCAGCCAGACCATCACGGCACCCATCGTGAAGACGGGAACTACTATAACAAATGTTGTTGCCCCGCGAACTGGTTTGGTAATAAGCAGTCCCTATGAGTGGAATTACGGCGGACAGAACCAGAGTGATATAAACATCATGCAGTCTTTAAGCGTTCAGACGAACATTCTGGATTCCCTACTCCCCCAGGTTCAAATGGGTAAGAACCTATCATTCTCTGGGGGCCAGGAAGCCCAGTTGCTGAATGTAATTACCCAGGATCCTGGCGTAAACCTGCAACTGACGGAGGGTCTGGAAGTTCAAGGGAATATAATAATGGCTGATAACGCAATTACTGGACTGGGAAATTTGACATCTGGAACTTCCCCTAATATCACGGTGTCTGGGAACTTTGATATGCAGACCAATGATTTGCTTTCTGCTGGAAATATCTACACCAATAACATTCGCAAGACTGGTGGATCGGACATAAAGTTCCATGATGATGTTAATTTCCAGAACAATGCTGTGGGTCAGGTTCCCCTTCCTACACAGAACCATCACGCTACCAACAAGCAGTATGTGGATGCCCTGGTCGGGGGTGGCGTCCAGAACCCCATGACTTCGGATCTTGATGCAGGTAATTTTGATATTACCAATATTACTGACCTCGGTGCAGATGGAACTGTGAATCTTACTGGAACAACCACCATAGATTCCACCCTTGGGATTACCGCAACCACAGAGATTCGTGATACCCAAGTAGATTGGTTGAGGTCTGGTGGTATCTGGTTATCTACCGCATCGGCCACCAGCACCATGCGCTTCACGGATGGTCGGGGCAAACTCGTTCTGCCAAACTTCACCCCAGGCATAATCTCCCAGGTGAATACTGTGTTCGCCCAGTCCTCGGCTGGTATAGACCGCCTTATGTATTTCGGTCAGCAAGCGGGAACTGGTATAGGTTTGGAGAAGATTGTGATGCCTTCGGTGGAACACACTTTGGCCTGTTTGGATGGTAATAACCCTGGTGAGGGTGGTGTCACCCCGAACGGTGGTCCAACAATCTGGGATAGCACCAACAACGGTCAGGAGGTTTTGCTAACCTCTTGGGATGTCGCCCGCCAGACTGGTGCGAGTTTTGGAGCAGGCACGAACGGCCAGGTTCAAACCCCGTATGGTGGAATGATTACAGGATTAAGTCTCAAAAATGGAGGTGCTGTCTGGAACTACATAGGTGGCGCCTTGATTACCATAAAGATTGGTGGGGCGCCAGTATATACTGGAACCCCTCTGAACGGCCCGCCCTATTTCACCATAGCCCTCCCAGAAAGTAGGTTCTTCTCCGTCCCCCCTGGAACTTCCTTCCCCCGTGTCACCCTGGAAATAAACACACCCAATCCTGGGGACCAGATAGACAATTTCGGTAGTCGCCCCTTACAGTGTAATTACACCATGATTCAGGATATTACTAATTAATATATTGCTAATTATTATAACGAACAGTGATGAGTAGGACAATTGCTATGAAACAGAAAATGTCTGAAAAAGAATATTTAAAATTATGTGAGAGACACTTACCAGAAGAGATATGTAGATTAGAGTATGGTAAGGTTGACTTCACCTATGACCCTCTGGACCACGGTGCAGGTGATAACCCACCCCCCTGGGTTCCCCCTACCCCACCAGAACCCAAGCCCGACCCTCCCGTCCCCCCGCCCGACCCACACCCTCCCGCGCCCCCG
>Ga0181390_1001190_pt1 | contig 11637 bp, 12 predicted proteins | sample 13SPOviralmetaG_FD_130085 | JGI IMG/M metagenome (GOLD analysis project Ga0181390, IMG submission 130085) | Marine viral communities from the oligotrophic San Pedro Time Series (SPOT) site, San Pedro Channel, CA, USA - 13 SPOT_SRF_2010-07-21 | ecosystem: Environmental > Aquatic > Marine > Strait...
GGGTGAAGAAAGAATCAGTCGATGAAGAAATCGAAATTGATGAGAAAGTAACAAAAACTTTTGAACATCTCTACCACCAACATCATCTTTAACATTGAACTTACTAAGGTCATCAGCATGGTCATCAAACAATTTATATTTTTTAACTAGTTTATTAACAAGTTTTACATGGGGTTCGTTTCCAGTTCTTATAGGTTTCTCGTCTGGAGCATCTATTTGAAACTCTACTCCAAAAGTTTTTGTTACTTTCTCATCAATTTCGATTTCTTCATCGACTGATTCTTTCTTCACCCAATAAGATGCCTGTAAGTCAGTGGAGTCATTTGGGCAATCACATTTTGGGTCTGCATTACCTTGTTCACAACCACAGTCTTCGCATACATACTCTTCTTTTACTTCTACCATCTCGTACTGTTCTTTCAGTGCAATCAGTAAATCCTTGTATGACTTTGCAATCTTGTTTTGGAAATCTTGCTTATCAGCAGGGCGTTTAATCTTATTAAACTTATCCTGTACTGCCTGTGCAATCTTAGCATCAACCTTTTGTTTACCAGACGCAAACTCAACATTGTGATTGCCTCTCATTGATACAGACTTCCTCAACTGCATAATGATATTCTTAGATGCAGCTTTTACGTCATCATCAGTTGCATCCGTATCAACATCAGCAGGGTCAATTCCTTTGTTTTTGCCCATTGCCTTCATTGCATCACGTTTTGCAGATGCACGTTCTGATACTTCTTGAAGGGCCTCAGACATTGTTTTTGAATATCTTGTCATTTTAATCTTCCCAAATTTTTATTTTAAGAGTACCTTCACCCTTAATTAGTCGATGGAATTCCATCTTGTTAATATTATAGAGTTTGCCTTTTTGCAATTCCTCTGGTAGTTTGTTGTCCATCTGAAGTTGCCATCCAGCACCCTCAACAACTGTAATCACTCTATCATTTCTATCACGATGCCAGATTAGTTCATCTTCAGATACATCCTCTGAAAAGGTTCTAATCTTACAATCTCCCTCTAGTTCGTCCTCATAAGGATTTACCAAAAGAAGTTGCCTCCACCCGATAGACCAAGTTGCTTAGCATACCGTGGCAAGTTGCACGCCCAGTATCCAGCTTTGGTTTTGTCTGTCTTGTTTGCACAATCATGTCTTGCAGCAAACGACTTTCTTGCTTCCTTGTCATCCAACTTTACTTTTAGTCCAGTTGTATCACCCCAAGAAACTTTCTTGACATTACCTGTTGATGGGTCTTTGACATATACATAGTACTTCTTAGGCCCGCCAACTTTTGGTTTATTTAGTTCTACATCTTTTCCTTTATACTCTGATTCCATCATAGGACAATCTAGTGGAACAGGATTACCATCATACATGGCATATTCACCAATGTCACCCTCTAGTAGTTCTTTATCAAAACCAGTAGGATTGAGTTCCCCATTTACATAGAGGCGTCTTTTTTCTTGAAAAAACTTATAGTATGATTCAGAACCCACACGATACTGGTTAGATTCGATTAGACTTGAATCTTCACATTCGTTACAACAATCTGGAGTACCACAGGAAAGGTGTTCCTTGAATGAGAATACTGGTTGCTTGGGAGTCATTTTCTGTCTCATTTCTCTACTTGCGTCTGTTCCGACTTCACGAGGGTCTTGTTTATCTTCCTTCTGACCCTTTGCTTGTTTCCACAAATCTGCATCAGCAGTAGTTCTTGTCTTACCGCCAGTAAGGAATGAGTTCACTCTTGCGAATGCCCACTGTTGTGGAGTTGTGCCAGGGCGATGTCCTGTCTTCCATGCAGCCATTCCTCTGTCATACACCTTCTTTAGAATACCGTATGATACACCAGACTTTTCTGCTTTATTAACAAGTCCTTCAATCTTCTCATCCAACTGAAACTCTTCTTTAGCAACACAGTTCGGCACCATCTTGCCATTCTTCTTTTTCATACCAACTTGTTTGTGGGTATCCCAACATGGGTCATCCTCACCAAACATCTGTTTGAATTTCTTTGTACTCTTAGATGGTTTTGTCTCTGCATCATGGTCGCCCGGCGCAGGGCCAGACTTACCTTTTGCAAAGTGTGCCGCACGTTTCTGTTTGGTGGACTTAGACATGGTATCACCTTCAGCATCTTTTGCATAATACTTTGCTGGTTCAGTACCTTTTCTGTCCTTGATATCTTTATCTTGTTTGACTTCGTACAACCACTTCTTATGTGTAGTACCATCTTGTTCTGCAAATACTAGATAGTTAGTTCCTCTACGAATAACTTGTCCAGACACACCAGTGTAGTTGTCTGTAACAGTATCACCTATAGCATATAACTTATTCTCTATATACAAATCACGAACAACATCTTCTTCAGTCATTACATTTGTTCTAGGAACAAATGATTCACGAATACCCATGTACTTGCGAACATCTTTGAATAGAGACATTGCCTGCTTGAATGTACTTGGAACTCCAAGTTTGAATGTATCGAAATCATTTGCAGATGCAGAAGCTCTCATCTTAGATGCAGACATTCCTGTCACACCTTCTGCGTCTGGGTCACGCTCACCAGCAGAGATTACTTCGATGTTGTCAAAACCATAATATCCATGTTTTGCTTCAACACCATTATACTTGTTCAGTAGACCTTCAAACTCTGCAACTCTATCTGAACCGACAACCATTATGATTGATTTGTGTCCTTTGTTGTGTAGTGATACTGCAATCTCAAATACATTTCTTGCCTTATCCACAACAATAGTTTTAGCGTGTTTTGGGAACATCTTCTTCATGTATGCAACTTTCTTTGCATATGGAAGTGGGTCTTTCTTTGCGTTTTCAGAGTGAGATGCGAATACATAGTATGGTGCGCCGACATTCTTCTTTGCCTGTGCTGCGACTGCATCTAGTAATTTCTCATGTCCTGTAGTTGGGGGATTGAATCTACCAAATGTAAATACACAGGTATCTCCTCTTGCCTCAACTAATTCTGAAAACTTTTTCATTTTTCTGCCTTTGCCTTCTTTGCTAGTGATAATCGAACCAGTTCTGCCTTCTTCAATTTCGGCATCATCTTCTTTGCAATCTTCTTAACTGCGCCTGCTTTGGTCTTCATAATCTTATCATCAATTATCTGTCTTTGTTGCAGAGATAAGTTTGCATATGCATCAGCATCCATACCAGCAAACTTCTTGATGATTAATGTTTTTGCCGCTTTGTTTGCACGTTGTTGTATCTTTGCATCTGGAGCTTTCTTCATTCTTGCTCTTGCAATCTTTGCTTGTACTGCTGGGTTTTTCATCATCTTCTTCATGCGAATACCCATTTTTCTTCTTTGTTGAACGGTCATAATTTTACGTTCATATAAATCTTGCATTAGTTCGTCAAATGTAATCATTTATCCCACGCCTTTATTGCAGTAAAGTTGTTAAAACTAAATTCCATTCTATCTACGAGTTTCACTGCATCTCCTGATACTCTATCAATTGCAACGTAACCCTCTGGGTTAGTCACCTTAAAACCATTAGCAGTCTTAATAAAGGTATCAGTTAAACCCTTTACACTATTTAGTTTCTTTACAACTCCCATCTTTGCATCAACCAAATGTCCTTGGAAGGCAATGATGTTCTCTAAATTCTTTGTATGTTTCTTTACTTCACGCACCAGTTCTTTCTGAATTGTCTGATACTTCTCTTTACCCTTAACACTCTTTGCCTTATCAATCTGTTTCTGAATAGACATTTCAACCCACTTAGTATATCCTACTGCATGAGCTTTAGGGTTAGTAATCTTTGCACCTTCACGAACCTTACTATTGTTGTAAGTCTTCAGTGATGCACCAGCAAGAGCTCCTGTCATACTGTCTTGTAGTTTTAAGAACTTACCCAACATAGCAGAATTAATCTTTTGAAATGTAGAACCAGCAGATGATAGGGATGCAGTAACTATTGCAGTTTCAGCAGAAGTCATTGTTGCCTTACCTGATACATCTTTATAGGTTGCATCATCCATCCATACAGATGTTGAGTTCGTTAGTCCTTTAATATTTGCACCAAACGATGCTTTCATATCCTGTAATGCCGTACCAGTATATGTCGTATGCCATACAATACCAATCTTTGCAGAATTAATCTGTTTACCAATGTCTGATGTAGGGTCTACTGCATATACGATTGTGTTAGGTTGAAATGTGATGAATGACTTACCATCAATTTTCTCATTACCTTTATCTTCTGACGTAAACATCAAGTCACCTTGAAGAACGCCTGTAATACCCAATTTAGAAAACTCTTCCAGTGCAATCTTGAACTTGGTGTTCAATGCACCAGACAATCCATCTTCATCAATCTCTGCGGCAGTCTTGTATAACTTAGGTGTTGCATTAAATACAGACTTCTTTGCAACAAAGAACTTACCATCTTCTGGGTCAACACCAGCAAAGATTGCAGGCGCACCATCCCATTTGACAGTCATGTTTACAGATGAACGTGCCTCACCAGCAAGCATATCTCTCAGAGAACGAACAAAGTTGATTGCAGCCCTACCACCAGTGATACCAAAGTTGAGAATTTCATCTTCGATATGTTCTAGGTGTAGGTTCTTGCCACCCTTGTCTTCTGTTAGTTGTGCAAAACTAATCATTATGTTAAAGCCTTACTTTTATCTTGGTATTTGTTTCCTTCAATCTTCAATGTAAAAGACCTACTTTGGTCTGCGATAAGTTCAAACATTAAATAAATAGGTTCTGGTTTTTCCCCTACTTCCTTAAAGTCAGTTACGGTCTTTAAATGAATAACATTATACAATTGTTTTGTGCTGTCGCCTCTTGACGTTGCTTTTCTCACACTTATGATTGCAACAGGGAAGTCATTAAAGTCTCTACCTGTTTGAGTCAACTCATTTGTTCTGTCTCTCTTGTAATCATCTCTTGTTCCCAAGATAACTGCTTTACCTTTTTCTCCACCATATGCAATAACCAGAGGCAATGAAGTGTTTCCGAACTTAGCCTCAGATTCAAACTCTGCCGAAAAAGAAAATAATGCTTGACTTAAATTTTCATACTTACTCATATTTTTTTCTATATTTTTTAATATTGAAAATATAGCAACATTTGCAGAGTAATTCATTCCAACTTTCAATGCAAGGTATATATCAGATTTTGATATAATATCTCCAACCTTACTTTTTATAACTTTGTCAACACCACTCTTTATTTCATTCATTTCTAATATACCAGCATTAGTGTTTGGTAGCATTAATATTGGTGGAACTTTTCTGCCAGGAGAAGTAAACTCATTATTTAATTTATCTATTAGTACAACATTATCATTGTGAAGTTTATTAATTGCATCTTTTTTTATAAACTCTCTTTCTATGATTTTAAATTGTGTAACTAATTTTTGTGTGACTGCAATATCTTGACTTTTCTTCTCGCCAAGAAATGTTGTCAAATTAGATTCGTTCAAATTTGTTTCTTGAAGAATACTATCTATTGCTTTAATTCCATTATTTTTTGAAATAATTCTATTAGAAAGTTTAACTGCAACGCCTGCTATTACTTGCGATAGTTTTAAATAAGACTTCTTTACCCAACTAGAAAAACCTTTAAATCCACTAGTCACAATATCTTTAAATTTATCAAAAACGTCAGAGAAGATTCCTTCTGTCTGCAATCCCCTAGCAATATCAGCAGCTTGTGCAATGTCACCAAGACTAGCACCATCAGCATAATTTTTATTGATAAAGGTTGTAACTCTACCAACTCTTGCTGCTTCAAATCCTTTTTTCAATGATACTTGAAAGAAAGAAACTATTTCTTTACCCTTATCATTCATCAAGGTAACTAAACCGCTTTTATCTATATTTACTCTTGTGGATTGTTTGTTGTCTGGCAATTTAGATATTTCTTTAACTGTTGAAAATACTAAATTTCTTGTACCAGTTTTTATACAAATCATATCTGCTGTATTTTGTTTTTCACCAGAAGGAACTTGAAATGATTGGGGAACACTATTATAATATTCACCGATACTCTTATGAATAAAATCTTTGAAAGTGGCGTTTTGAATTTTATTAACCCCACTACCTGTCAGTGCAATCCAACTTAATAGTGCGTCAGTTGCCTCTTTATTAGAATGTATTTTAAGGAAATTGTTAAACCATGTTTTTGCAATAGGACTAAACTCTGGATGACTCATGGCGTCATCGAAATTAGACTTACTCAATTTCAAACCATACAAAGCAACTATTGTTCCAGCAGCTTCATATAGTTCAGTTGCATCAGTTGCTTTTTCGGCACTCACTAATGAATCAATATTGAGTTGTTTTTCTTGCGGCAGCTTTTCTACAGCTTCCCAAAGAACCTGTACTTTATCTACATGATTAATTTTATTTTTGTGAACAGGATTAAGCTGTTGAAATGCTCTCTTTGAGACTGACATTTATCAATTTCTCCATTAATACAATTATTACTATTCTATTTATAATAACAGATTATTCGGAAATGTCAACACTTCTATCATTACCCTTCATAAAAGGGGGTAATTTATCTTCGCCAAAAGGTTTTACATGATTTATTTGTTCTGATAACTGTTCAGCTTCTTCTTTTGTCTTTAATGTTCTGACAATATCGTTTGATGGGAATTCAACAACATCCCACCACATACCATTGCTCTGTACAAAGTAACTAACTTTTTTGTTATACTTTGATGTCCGTGAATTTCTCATAGTCTTTATTCTTTCCAAGACTACTTCCGAAAGTCGTTTTGTCAAATGCTGGAGTATCATCTTCCTGTCCACTGTCCACGATGTCATTTTGGGCTTCCTGTTCACAATCATATAGTTTCATTTTCGCTCTGTCGATACCAACCACAAATCTCTTGTTTGTGCCTGGGTCATTATATCTGTTCTTCAATTGTTTCACCATTATCTGGTTTAACGATTCTAGTTCCTCTGTCGAGATGAGGGCAAACATGAGGTCAGCCGTAGCAGGCAGACCAAAACTTTCTGATGTATCTTCCAAACCAACATCAGAATTGGCGAACCCGCCTCTAGTCGTTTGTGTTGCCGACATAATTGGAACATTATTTTCAACTGCAAGACCCCTAAGTTCTTCTGCAATTGACTTGATGTAAAAGTACGAACCGACATTTGCATTCCCCTTGAATCTTGATGATGAACATATATTTAGATAATCTATAAAAATGATATCTGGTCTAAATGATTTCTTTAGTGACAGTTCCTTTAGCAATGCACGAAAGTGTCCTGTGTGTGCAGACGCCGTTGGATACTCCTTGATAATTAACTTTCCATTAGTCTTTGTTTGTATCTTGGATAGACGGTCAGTAAACATCTTTTTGGGCAACTCATGTAAGTCATCCATAGTGATGTTCATTAGGTTTGCGTCAATACGTTCTGCAATCCTTTCTTCTGCCATCTCCATAGTTATGTATAGAACATTCTTACCTTGCATCAAAGTAGATGCGGCCATGTGACACATGAATAGGGATTTACCTACACCTGTACCAGCAAGGGCGATGTTCAAAGTCTTTTGGGGTATTCCACCCTTTGTGATTCGATTGAAATAATCTAAATCAAATTCTAGTTTCTCTTCTTTCTTATGATAGAACTCAAAACGGTTTTCACCTTCTTCAATGTAGTCGTGTCCAACATTATTGTCAAACCCAACTGCAAGTGCCTCAGATAAGATAGATGGTATTGCTTCGGCGGTATGTTCCTTATCCTTACCTTCAATAATTTGAATACCGTTTAATATTGCATTGTGGACTGCCCTGTCTTTACACCACTTCTCTGTGGTATCTTCTAACCACTGCATATCCACATCAGCATTAGATAGTGTCTCTACAATATCAACAACAGACTTGAAGTCTTCATCACTCAAGTCCTTACGGTTGTCTAGTTCAATTGATAGAGTTTCGCTTGTAGGTTGACTATTATACTTCTCTACAAACTTGACGATTTCTTCAAATACAATTCTTTCACGCCGGTCTGCATAGTAATCCCCACGAATAAATGGGATTACTTTTCTTGCATAGGGCTCATTATATACTAAGTTACTAAGTGTAGTTCGTTCAATCGTCTGAGTTGACATACTGTAGTTTATCCTCTTTCATTTGGTCTTCTAAAATATGAACAAGAATATCACCCATGAGATTCTTGAAATCCAAATTTGTTTCTAATTCTTCTTTGTTTATATCTGGCGATAATAACACATCAAAGTCGAATTGTAAAGAGCATTCTTCAGAATCTTTTTGCTCTTCCATAGAGACACGACCATACTTGTATATAACACCATCAAAGTCAGTTACACCAGTTAGTTTGATAGCAGTCCATTCTTTGGACTTATCTGTACATAACTCATAACTTCTTGAGATATCAATCTTGTTCAACGACATCTTCTACTTCCTCAATTTCTACTGGACGTTGACCATACTTGAATTCTTTACTAGCAACCGCATCTAACTGTTCCATAATCTCTGGAGTAAAGAACTTCTCTGGTTGATTATTGATAGTCTTGCCAAAAGTCTTTGTACCGTCAGGCAACTCAATACGAGTAGATACTGATTTGAAGATATCATACTTCAGTGCAAGTTCCAATAGACCATAGTATCTATCAAGTCCACGTTCATACATTAGTCGTACATCAACCATCTTGTTCTCAATAGTCAAACGTGACTTAGCATTTTTACAATGAACGATGTTACCGACAACTTCTGTACCATCCTTTTCTTTCTTCTTTGAAAGATAGACAATAGATGAAGCAGCATACTTCAGTCCAGAACCACCACCCATTTCTTTGGTAGGGAACATAGAACCAACTACATCATAAGTATGGTTTGTTACAACCATAGGAACTTTCGCCTTACCAAGTTTCAAAGTCAACACTCTGAATGCAGCCTTGAGAACTTGTGCTCGTGTCATATCTCGTGTCTCTTTACCATCAGCAGTATCTTCTACTTCTTTTGTAGTAGACAACATACCAAGTGAATCCAAACACAACATCATAGGTTTTCTATCAGCTTCGTTCTGTGCCATAAATGCGTCAAGTACTTTGATTGCTTGAGTACGAAATTCCTGTACAGTTGTTACTGGTAGGATTACCATTCGTGATGGGTCAATACCTCTATCAATAACCATCTGTTTTGTGTTTGCAGATTCAGACTCAAAATACAACACACCAGCTTCTGGGTTTGCATCAAGGAACGACTTTACCATGCCCATCACAAAAAATGTTTTGCCTGTTGCCGATTCACCAGCAACAGCAGTAATTTTATTTGCGGCAAGTCCACCGTAAATAGAACCACTTAGTAGTGCGTTAAAGATGTACGAGCCCGTGTCAATAAATGAATCGACATCTCCTGCTTCTACACCTTCACTCACCAATGCAGCATATTCATTTCCTGCTGTCTTTACAATATCTTTCAAAAAATCCATTATAAGTCTCCTTCACTTCTGTTATTAGAGCGGAACGCCTCAAACCCATCAGGGTAACGTGCTTCCAACTTCTCAATGTTCATATAGATAACTTCTTCTATACTACTATCTAGTGCGATACAAGCTTGGGATATATACCACATGATATCACCCAACTCACGTTTCATATGATAGACTGTATGTTCATCCATAGGTTTGCCTTGGAAGATACACTTCTTTACAATCTCAGTAAACTCTCCACCTTCTGCACAAATACCTAGTGCAGCAGTAAGCAGACGCTCTGGTGGTACACCCTGTTCATCAATAATGTCAAGTGCATCTGTAAATGCTTCACTATCTTTTGATGCATCAGATGTAACCTCATCAACAAATCGTGTGTAGTCCAGTAAAAAGTCTTCATTGTCTTTCATAGTGTGTGTCCTCAAATGTCTAAAAATATCTTCCAATTATACCAATCCACTAGTTGGGATTGCAATGCCTGATGTTTGAGATGTCCATCCATCAGCAAGTTCTTTTGATGTTTCAATCATAAACATGACTGATGTTTTTGCAAATTGGAAATTACCGTCTGGTTCAATCCCGCTCATACAAATACCAGAAACCAATCCGACACCCTGTTGAGTTGCTTGAAGCATTCTTGGTTTGTATAATGTAATCATAGAAAAATCCTCTTCAATAAATTTGCCTAGGATTTCAGCTCCGTTGCTCATAACGAGTGTCACTACTTTGTTCTTTTCCATATCTATTCTTTCCAGTTATATGTTGGGTTAGGACTATTTGTATCGTAGATGTTGGGATGGTTCATTAAGGCTCTACGATAGGGCGTCCATTTGATACCCCTTCCCCAACCTAATTTATCAATTAGTTCTGCTTTAGAAACACTTCCACTGTTCTTTATCCACTGAACTACCTCTTTTAACTTATCACTATTATCACTCATTTTATGGGTTTTGTCAAGAAGTTTATCCATATAATCTGACATTTCTATCATCTTATCCTTATAGATAAGTTTCTCTCGCATCCAATCTAGAGCCCGTTCTGCTTGTTCGTTTCTAAACTGTGGGTCATCTAAGTATGTATTCATCAGCATAAGTGCTTCATGGTCATCCTTGAAGAAGTCTCCTGTCTCCATCAACTCGTGATAATATGTATCGTCATACATGATATAAGGAACACCGTTCATCATCCCATCAGTTGTTGCTACAGACCAACCACCATATGTCTGTTTAGGAGAGAAACCCATATAGCACCTATTGAGTTCTTTATAATACCACTCCTTATTACCTTTTGTTGTCACAACATAATCACGGTTAGGTTTTTCAAGTAGAGGTATCCATACTTTAAAGTCCTGTCTCATTTCCCATAACTTATCACACACAGCAATAAATTCCTTGAAGTGTTTGTATGTATCAGGTCTATGATTAAATACAATTATCTTTTCTGGCGTTTCGTTGATATTGTCAAGTATGTCTTTTGCATCTACGCCCAAATGTTGTACAGTCAAAATATCATCCAACTTAGAAATCGTAGCATCATTGAATGTTTCTTTTGCTTGATTCAATACTAAGTTCTTTTGTGCCTGTGTATTAAGATAACATCTATCATACTCTAGAAGCCCAGTCATGTTCTGTAGGAAACTATCTTTAGGCCATGCAACAACATCCTTTAGGTCAAACCAATGAGAATATCCAAAAAATTGTGGGGTGTGGTGTGTAACATTATACATAACATTCTTTAGAGCATGAGTATGTTCTGGTAAATGTGTCATTACCAAATCAAAGTCCATATCTCTACTGAGCATCTTTTGTATTTCTGGCACAACAAAATGCGAGCGCATTGTTGGGGGATATGTAGGATAGTCAATAAACCACTGTGTCACATTATCAAAATCTAATGATGGAACAGGGCATGGTAGAATCAAATAAAACCACAAGTCATCTCGTAGTTGATTCAATAACGTAATCTGTTTCTTAATGACTTGGATATAACTATCCTTCTCCAAGTCTTTTTGGAATGTGATATTAGGATACACCAGAACACGAATTGTGTTCTGATGCTTAGTTTCTTTTCCTATTTCAAACAGATTCATTTATACTTTCCAATTGCATTTGGGTAATATCAGAAGCGTCATACACTTCACCTTTCCAAAATTCAAATTCGTCAGTATCCTTTTTGTTTTCCCACCA
>Ga0181390_1001191_pt1 | contig 11635 bp, 12 predicted proteins | sample 13SPOviralmetaG_FD_130085 | JGI IMG/M metagenome (GOLD analysis project Ga0181390, IMG submission 130085) | Marine viral communities from the oligotrophic San Pedro Time Series (SPOT) site, San Pedro Channel, CA, USA - 13 SPOT_SRF_2010-07-21 | ecosystem: Environmental > Aquatic > Marine > Strait...
AACCAAAGGCGATGGGTTAAACTTTATCTACGGTAGTGGTGCTACAAATATTCATACTGTAACACCAAAGGTTACATTTGACGGAAACGGTAATGTAGGCATTGGTTCAACCTTGCCAGGATCTAAACTTCATGTTAACGGTGGCTTTATTAGAGCAGAAAATACCGGAGCAGATGCATTCTTTTTTGAAGGTGTAAGAACAGGTGCACAAACTACAGTAAGGATATACGACAACTCTAATAATTTGTATATAGATTCACATACTAATATGACTTTCAGAGCTAATCAAACTGGTGGTGGTTCTGGTGGAAACTTCGAATTTAGTGGTGGTAATGTTACTATAGCAGGCACTGGTGGCTGGAACACTGGTAATGGTATGCTTAATGTAGGCGGTGGCGGCGATGGTAGACTACAAGTAAGACATATTTGGGGTAAATCTGCTAGTGGAGCTGGCACAGATCATCTATGGGTACAGTATTCAAACCCAAATCAGCATGTACAAATTGGTGCCAATGGTGGCGGTAACAATCTTTATGTTGCTGGTAGCATTTATGCAGGTGGTTATTTTGCTGGTAACAGAGTGCTCACACAAGCAGATGAAGGTTCAGGCAATGGAATAGATGCTGATACGGTTGATGGCATTCAAGGTAGTAGTTTCTTACGCAGTGATACATCAGATACTGCAACTCAAATAAATTCTCCAATCTTTAGTGGAAATATTTCTACTACTGGTGACGGACAAAATAATTATCCGTTTAGACTTACTAGTGATTGGAACTCATATATGGTCGCTGTAGCTACTAATACTTGGGGACTATTTTGGGCAGGTAGTTCTGGCGCAAGATATGGCACAAATGGCCTCGGCGGACCTGGTAACATCTGGAACAATGTTGGCAATCCTAATGAATTCGTGTTCGTTGGATCTGATGACACAGCATGGTCAGTAAACGGTAATAACGGTAATACATGGCAAAGCGGAACACTTACAACAGTTGGTGATATCACCAGTGGTGGAAATATAACAGCTAACTCTGATATATCTCTTAAAGATAATATTGTTACTATACCTGACGCATTAGATAAACTTCTACAAATACGTGGTGTAACATATAATAGAAATGATATTGAAGACAATCCTCGTCAAACAGGAGTAATTGCTCAAGAAGTAGAAACGGTATTACCAGAGGTAGTAAGTGAAGATGCTCTTGGAATAAAATCTGTTGCGTATGGTAACATGGTAGGACTTCTTATTGAAGCAATTAAAGAGCAACAAGCACGTATTGACGCATTGGAGGAAAGACTAAATGCCAACAACACTTAATGGCAACGGACTTAATTACGCACAATTAGCAAACAATCCAAGCAGTCCAGTAGAAGGCCAAGTATATTATAATACTACACAAAAAGAACTACGACAGTATGATGGTCAACAATGGCAGCAAGTAGCAATTGGTGATGGTGGATTTAAGTATAGAACTGTTATTACTGCTAGTTTTGTACAAGGCGGATATAAAAGCGGAACTCCTTATAATAATGTAAATAGAATGGTACATAGCACAGATGTAATGACTAACTTGGGAAACATTTTACCATATGCATTTAGTTATAGTTGCGGAGCACCTAGTCGTACTAAGTCTTGGACATTTGGTGCCAATGGCGCCCACTCGTCAGCAAACGCAAATTGTGTAGCAATAAATATGTATACAGAAACAGGTCAATCATACAGTAGTGCTAACAATATGAGTACAAGTAGGAATGATGCTGGAGCAGCATTTAAAGAAACAGAATATTGTCACATAACTAGTAATACTACTAGTGACAAGTTTAACTTTACAACAGAAACTAGTGCATCAAGTTTAACTGGTATAATTGCAAACGGTTCACACGATGGCGTACAAGCATTATGTGATCAACACAAAGCACACTTATACGGCGATGGAACAGGTCAAACATTGTTATTTGCATCAGATACACTCACTACAGACCAAGTGCAAGGATCATCATTTAGCGGTGTACATACGCAACAAAAGCCAATTAATAGTAAAGACCATAAAGGATATTTTGGAAATGAAGGATCATACAATGGTGGATATAACTATCGGGTATTAGATTTAAATACAAATGTGTTAAAAAGAACAGTCCCAAAAGTAATGGCTAACATGGGTGAAGAAAACTATGACATGGGGCAAGAACACCAGTATTGTATGGGTCAATATGATGGCGCTCAAAATAATAGAGGACACAAGTTCTTTTATACAACAGATACTGGATATGAACTAGGATCAGGTTCAGTAAGAACAGGAATACCAGGTGGTTCTAGCGGATCATGTGGTTGGAGAGGTTAAAAAATGGCAACAACAATAGGCAGTGGTGGTGTTAATTATCCAACAGCATCAAGTAATCCAGGAAGTCCTGTAGCAGGACAAGTATATTGGAATACTACACAAAAAGAACTACGACAGTATGATGGTGAACAGTGGCAACAAGTTGGTATTGGTGACGGTGGATTTAAATACCGTACTGTTATTACTGCTAGTTATGTTATGTGTGGATATAAAAGTGGAACACCATATAACAACGCAAATAGAATGGTACACAGCACAGATGTCTGTACCAACTTAGGTAACACTATGGCTTATGCTACAAGTTATAGTGGAGGTGCGCCTAGTAGAACAAAAAGTTGGGTATTTGGTGCTAATGGTGCACATACTACAGCTAATGCAAATGTTATTTCATTAAATCATGCTACTGATACAGGTAATTCATACAACAGTGCTAACAATATGAACACTAGTAGAAACGATGCCGGGTATGCTTTTAAAGAAACAGAATATTGTCACATAACTAGTAATACTACTAGTACAAAATTTAATTTTACTACTGAAACAGCTGCAGCTGGACTAACAGGACTAATTGCCAATGGTACAGTTGATGGTGTACAGGCTTTATGTGATCAAAACAAAGCACACCTATACGGCAATGGAACTGGACAACAATTAGTCTTTGCAACTGATACAGTTGGATCAGATAGACTAGAAGCTTCTGCGTGGGTTGGTGCTAATAACCAACAAAAGCCAATTAATAGTAAAGATCGCAAAGGGTACATTGGAAATGAAGGAACATATAACGCTGGGTATAACTACCGTGTATATGACTTAAATACAAATACATTAGCTCGTACAGTAACAAGACCACTACAAAATAGTGGTGAAGAAAACTTTGATATGGGCCAAGAACACCAGTACTGCATGGGAATGTACGATGGTGCACAAAATAATAGAGGACATAAGTTCTTTTATACAACAGACACCGGATATGAACTAGGTTCTGGATCAGTGAGAACTGGTATACCAGGCGGATCTAGTGGCATTTGCGGTTGGAAAGGCTAGAATACATAATGAATGAAATCGTGTTGACAGAAAAACAGAATGAAATGATTCGTAAATCTCAATTAAACGATTGGAGTATACCTGAGTTTAAACTCAAAAACTTTGTGGCTAGAAGTCACATTCATCCTATGCATCAACTACGCCAGTTAATGCTAGAATTAAATACAAAAACCGAAATGATTGAAAACTGGGAGTTTGATATTGAACAATTTGAACTTGAGATCCAATTGGAACATGAAAAAGCAGAACTCACTCCTTATGAAGCACAAAAGAAATTACACTTACTGGAAATTAAACGCATTACTACAAAGTTAGCAGTTGTCCAAGAAAAGTTACGTACTATTCTTATTGAACGTACAAAAGTTTTAAATCTAATAGATGAGATTGACAATAGCCCATTGGGATGCACAAAAGACGGACACAGGTATTTGGATATTATGAATGATCCAGAAAAAAATGAAGAGATTGAACGAGACTATTGGGAATATAGACTTGCAAAACAAGCCGCAATGGACATGATTGCATATGGGCGTATAGGTGTAGGTAATATGGAAGCAATTATGCAACTAGATGCTGATTCACAAAACAAAACAATTGCTATGGCATATGAAGTTTTAATTCAAAACGAATCACGTATGAATAAAATTAGTGATGCTGTGGTAGAAAAATTAAATAATGGAGAGACAGTTAGTGACATTCATTTACTGGCAAATATTAGCCAGTCTGAATTTATTAATGACATTTCATTACAACTAGCTAATCAGGAGAAAAAAGTTGTACCTCTTATTCAAAAGCGTTGACGAACGCAAATTAGGACCAGTCCAAAAAATAGGATATTGGATGGATTTTATGGTTGGATTTATTCCAGACTCACATGTTGATATTATTCCTTATGAGCATCTAGCACCTGTGCGTACATTGGAAAATGAAGGCGTTGCAAATGCATGGCTGTTTATGGATGCATACCGTGGTTTCATTAGTGTGCGTTCAGGAACTGACCAAAACAATATGTTACAAGTTTTATCAAGTGAAGAAGATCTTGGTGTAAAAACATCGTACACTTTAACTGATGAGGACGTTGCTAATACTGTTATTTTTATGAAACATATTATGCGATTAAGACTAGACGAGGTTTATGATAAACGCCGTGTACAACAAACAATGCAAGTAAGCACATTAGAACATGATAGTTGGGCAGAACAATTGACTGAAGCTAAAGCGTATCAAGCTGATAATACAGTCAGTGTTCCTATGATTCAATCACTTGCAACCGCACGTGGCATTACACTTGATGAAATGGTAACAAAAGTTGTTGATGCAAATACAGCATACAATACAAAAATTCAAGAACTATTAAGCGCAAAACAGTTAGTGGAAACTGAAATAAAAGCATGTACAACAATTAGTCAATGTTGCTTATTACTACACAACAGATTTGACGTACATATAAGTCTTGCTCAAGCTGAGTCTGAAAGCATTACTTCTGATCCAGCATTTAATCTTTGACACATAACTAATTGCGTGTTATAGTATAAACTATGTTTAGTGTACCAATTAATCAGAAGCTTTCTGAAGAGCAATTTCACGAGTTTGTGTCGTTTTGTCGTGAGTACAAGGATTATATCTATGATCTTTATTTTACCTGTCGTATGCCCCCATTTACTCAAGATGCAATGGGAGACATTATTGAATCACAGGCAGACGCAGTTCAAGTTATTGAAACAGCACTACATATCCAAAATACTACAGGTATCAGAGTAAGTGCAACTTTTAATAACATACAAGTTCAACCAAGTCAACAAAACTTAGACTTGTTTTTAAATAACTTTGAACAGTTGTATGCGGCAGGTGTACGTAGTGCAACAATACCACATACACATTGGGTTGCTACAAAGCAGATACAAACAAGATTTCCTGAACTACAAATTAAAAATACAATCTTAAGAAATGTTACTCGTGCAAACGAGATTGCTGAGTTAGCAAAAGCAGGATTTCAGTACGTTAATCTTGATAGAGATCTAATGCGTGATAGTGATGCATTAAAAAAGTGTCGTCGTGCAGCTGACAAATTTGGCATAAAGTTAAGTTTACTTGGCAATGAAGGTTGTGTAGGCAATTGCGTAATGATGGATGAACACTTTCAGTTTAACAATATGCGTAAAGAAGGTCCAGCATACTTTTTAGATAGTATTAGTAGAGTAAGTTGTCCTAAATGGGATGTACAAGATCCTAGTGTGCCTCTTAAAACTGCAAACATTCCTCCGTGGCGTGAAGATTGGGTAGAACTATTAGATTATGTTGATGTATTTAAAATGCATGGTCGTGAAAGCATTACACAAATATATCATACTATGGATATTATCAAACGCTATGCTAACAACGAAGAGTTTTTGTTTAATGAATTTGAAGAATATTTAACTGAAACAAATTTACAAGAGCGGCCAATTGATGCTTGGCGTAAAATTATTAAGAACTGTAAGTTTGATTGTTGGGATTGTAATTTCTGTGATAAAGTATATGAAGCACGTAGTGGTAAAAAACTTCCACAGATTGTACATGATGTAGTTAATGAATTAGTAGACAGTGTTGAGTATGTAAACAACTTGGAAATACCAGGACTAACTAGTAAAAGAGTTCAGAACTTATTAATGGGTTTAGGCGAAAAAGTCAATACATATTTAGAAGTTGGTAGTGCTATGGGCGCAACAGCCGCCGCAGTTGGTGTAAATGATATTGACATACATTGCGTAGATAACTGGAGTGGCGAAATACAACCGCAACGCAACAATTTTGCATTGCCTAATAATACACTAGATGAATTTAAAAATAATACAGGGCATGTTAAACAACTAACTGTACATAACACAGACATGCTTACTGTAGACTTGACTACACTACCTAAGATTGACATGTTCTTTTATGATGGACCACATGATTTTGAGAATACAAAAAAGGCAGTAGAGTATTATAGTAGTGTGTTTAGTGATACAGCATTATTAATATTTGATGATGCCAACTGGACAGAAGTTGTTAAAGGTGCTGAAGCAGGAGTAGAAAGTAGTGGTCTTGATATTGTTTATAACAGACTGCTAATGAATGAAATAGAAAATCCTAACATGTGGTGGAATGGGTTATACATTATGGTAGTAAAAAAATGAGACTCTGGAAAGCATATAGTGGACATGTACTAATAGAATCTGGCATTGGATCTCAAACCCAACGACATGACCTATTACGTCAAGCATATGATTATAAAGACAATAACCCCAGTAATTTAAATACTAATGATGGTTGTTGGCGTGCTGATATTAAATTTGAACGCAGTGAATGGTTACACCAAGCCTTAATAAAACAACTTGAAGAAACAGTAGGTTATTATTTAGAAGAAGATCGTGCATTTGCTCATATGTTTAACGGCGGTGATCCCTATATTGAATCTTGGACTAACATAAACGATCCTGGTAGTTTAAATTTATTACACACACATAAGTCATTTAACTTTAGTGCTATATACTATGTACAAGCAAATCATACTGGAGACTTGGTATTCTTAAATCCAGCTAATATGGATCTAAGTGCCAGTTATTTAGGACCTGGTACAAGTAGGATGCATTATAAGCCAAATGATGGAGATTTAGTTATGTGGCCAAGTTGGATTCCACATGAAGTAGAAAGAAATGAAAGTGATATACCACGAGTATGTATTGCTTTTAATATTAGGTTCCAATGAAAAAAATAGAATTCTTTAGTACAGTAGATGGATTAACAGACACATACCCTGTTATACACAGTAAGTCAGTAATGCCTGCGTGGATTAAAACAGCCCAACATGAATACAAACAAATGGCACATCACGATTTTCATATTGCACGATGTCCTGGTATCATTGATGTACTAACAACAGGATATGTTGTTTGTGCTTGGCATGACATTGCAGTGCGTAGTGGTCCTAGTAGTATAGAAACATATACACCAGATATTGCACTAGAAGAACTATTAGAAAAACCAGCAATACAAGTACAGCATGGCGACAGTATTGCCAAACATATACCAAAAAGGCCTTGGAGTCATAAAAGCATACTCAAGATTAATACACCTTGGCATATTATTTCAGACTGTAAATTTATGATGTTACCAATGCCGTATACAGAACAGTTTGAATTTGAGAGTTGTATTGGTATACTTGACCCTAGTATAAGTAGTGAGATAAACATACAAGGCTATGTAAACGGCCATGGAGAGTTTACAATTCGTGCGGGAACACCACTGTGTCAACTTGTGCCCATGAGTGAAAAAACATCTGAACTAGTTGTAAGAGATGCAACTGACCACGACCGTAAATGGATAACACGTAGGAAATACTATAACAGTATTGGTTTTAGTTTAAACAAAAATATAGTATCCTCCGCCTATAATAAATTTTTTAAGAGGAAATAATGGAATATATAGACTTACTATTAAAAGGACAAGTATACTTGTTCTTAATTGTATTTGTAATGATGATTGCAGGCATGGTAAAGGAACACAAATTATTTGATGATATATTTTGTTTCTTTGAGCAAAATTTAAAAAGCAAAAAAGCAGTTGTAGCTGTTGTGAGTGCTATTACTGGACTATTGCCAATCAAAGGTCGTGTTACAGTAAGCGCAGGTATGCTTGAAGCATTGGCGCCAGATAAAGGTTGCTGTGGCAGAGAAAAGTTTGGTCCTATTGACTATGTTAGTACGCATCATTATTACTTTTGGAGCCCATTAGAGAAGACAGTTATTCTTCCCATGGCGGCATTTGGATTAACATACACACAATTTATGGGTATTATGTGGCCACTGTTGGCAGTTAGTATTGCATTTATTCTTTCATACTTGATCTGGGGAGTAAAAGAAAGTGATGTTGAACTAAACGATTGTACTAGAGATATTAAAGTAAGTCGTATTACACGTTATGTATTGCCATATGTAGCAGGCGTTGGTGCTATTATTGCTGGTGTAAATTTCTTGTGGGCATTTGGCGCACTAACACTTTACTATATGGTAGTTACACGTACATTTGATATACCTAAATTGTTACGTTTTGTAGACTGGAAATTGATCGGTTGGGTTGCACTTATTATTGTAGCGGCAAATTTTGCTAGAGAAAATACAAGTGCTATTAAAGAGTTTTTGGAAAACAGTGGACTTGATATTAATACCTGGAGTGGATTTATTATGTTAAGTGCCGCAAGTTTTGCTGGTGCGTTTGCACTAGGCAGTAGTAGTCGCTTTGGTGCACTAACTGTTATTATGGCTAGCATTTATGGTATTGAATACTTACCTTGGTTCTTTGCTGTTGACTTTGTTGGCTACTTGGTTAGCCCAATGCATAAATGTGTTGCAATTGGAATGCTATATTTTGGTACTAAGTTTAGATATTATATAACTATCCTTGGTATGTGGGGCGGCTTAGTTATTGCGGCCGCTGGACTAACGTTATTACTATAAATACTAACAGTTGACAAAAACACATAAATATAGTAGTATAAAATATAATAGGAACGAACAATGCCATTACCCGCAACCGGTAGTCAAATATCTATAAACCAGGTACAAATACATTATGGATTTACTAGTGGCTCTCAGCGTAGCCTAAGTCAACTTGGACCACAAGTGGGTATTAGTGCTGGCAATACTGTAATGCTAAGTTCCAGCTTCGGCGGACAACCATAAACTCATAGGAGAAAATAATGTCTGAATTTGAATATAGTACATTTGTCTTGGGCAGATGTCTAACCCCTGCCGCTAAGTACGGCAAAGTCAATGGAGATATTGACGATGAAAATAGCAAACCATTCTGGAGACGTAGTAAGCCACGTCTTGCTATCTTAAAGGCTGCAAAAGATAAACTAGAAAAAGAATTTGAGTCAAAAGAACTACATTATAATAATGATGTCGATCAAGTAAAGTATTGGGTCGATAGATTAGCAAAACATGCTGCAATTGAATTATTAGCTACTGGTAAAGTAAGTGCAAAAACAATGGAAGACATGACTTGTTTAGGCAATCAATATTTTATTGATTGTGTACGTCAAGCTACAGTTATTGCAAGCCAACTTAATAACGAAGTCCAAACGGCTGAAAAGTCAGTAGAGCAGGATGACGTTGTTCCACTAAACATGATGTAGTATGCTTGGTATATGTATTCCAGTTAGAGATTCGTTACACAGTAGTTTTGCATATTGTTTAGCACAGTTAACATCACACCTAACAAAAAATAATATAGAATTTAAACTATATTTTGAAAACGGTAGTATAATATCAGATCAACGCTACCGGTTAGTTTTAAGTGCAATGCAAGATAACTGTACACAAATACTGTGGCTTGATAGTGATATGTTATTTCCAGTAAGTATATATCAACGATTAAATGAACACAATAAATTAGCAGTTGCAGCAACGTATAGTACTAGAACTAAACCTTATCGTAATACTGCTTTTGCATCCGATAAACTTGATACTGTTGTCAATGAAAGCGGTCTACATCCAGTATATTCAGTTGGAATGGGACTAATGTTAACAGACATAAGTATTTTTAGTATGATACCACGTCCATGGTTTCAAGTTACTTGGAGTGACAAATACGAAACATTTACAGGAGAAGATGTATACTTCTGCTCACAACTACACAATTATGAATACAAGTTATATGTTGATTTTGACCTAAGCAAAAAGTGCGGTCATATAGGAAGTATAGCAATAAAAATGGAAAATATAGATGATTAAAACTGCATTTAGTAATACAATAGCTTCTTGGAAAAGATACCCTATAATTGAAAAATCAGATTTTTCAGATTTGCCTTTAGTTGTAAGTGAGTATAAAAACAAGTATCCTTATGTTTGGATTAAGAATCAAAATTATGATATACATCCTAATTTTAACTGGAATTTTTATCCTCAACCCAATGATATAGATATGATACACGCATTTCCTGTATGTAATTTTCATAGTAAACGTCCAATAAATTGGCAAGCATTGTATCTTGTGCCAACATCTGTAACACAAGAAACTGAAATTAAACGTAGTAGTCAAATTGCTGCATATAAGACAGATATGACACCAATGTACATATATGCGTTTCATGATAAATTTATTATGAAAAAATATGGAATGATTAGTATACCAGAACGTCCATGTCATTTAATTAATAATAAAAAAACAATGGATGAAGTATTTGAATTGTTAACTAACTCAACTACTAAATCAGCTTGGTTAGTAAATGCTGATGTCAGAATTGACAATGTTTCTCTTCTAGACTATTCAATAGGTGATTTTGATATTATTAAATTTCCTGTAGTACACCAAAGTACTGGATTAACATATGCTGATAATTCAGTGTCATTAGTTAGTATAGATTACGTTAAAGAGTTAATGAAACAAACATTGCAATCTCAAATTCCACCACTAGTTATTCATCCAACTAGTGGAGAACTGATGCCAAACAGTGATCTTTTGGAAATTAATAAACCTATACAGCCCAAGATTAAAACTTCATCAACTCCAATTGGTACTGTCAATGATGCAGTAGATCCATTTAAAGCATGGGCAAATGCATACTATACATGTTTATACTTACAATATGGAGATGCATCTATATCCAAGAAGAAGAATAAAATTCTTGGAGCGTATACTGGGTTACAGTCTTCACGGGTGAATGATTTAATTAAGGCTGGTATTCAACAGGCTGAAATTGATATATTGAATCCAGAATTTGATTATGATACTTTTGTTAATTGGGATCATATTATGAAAAGGTTTACTGAATGGAATACAAAAGTATTAGACTCCAGTATGGAAGTATTAGATAAACGTATTGAACGTATTAAGAAAATCTATGGAGAAGATAGTGAAGAGTATCAAAAACTATCAAGCCAATTTGGTAAGTCTTCTTTATAACGCTGTCTTTCCCATATAGAAACTATTTTATCAACCATGTCTACTTTACTTAATACTACACGAGCACCACGATGTAATGGCTTGGGCCAAGCATCAATTTCAACCCATGCATAGCCTGCCGTCTCATCATTAGTAATTGGAATAAATTCTTCAAATACAGTAATGCAATACGTATGATATGTAAATTTTTTATCATCACTTACAAATGTGTGTATGGGATATACCTTTTCAATATCAGGTAAGTCGCCCATTTCTTCATTACATTCACGTAGCAATGTTTCTATGGGACGTTCTTTCTTTTCAGATTTCCCTCCCCAAAA